>TARA_R110002020_G_scaffold452662_3_pt1 | contig 14652 bp, 27 predicted proteins | sample TARA_R110002020 | Tara Oceans TARA_R110002020 (sample SAMEA4396489) | marine metagenome | biome: Westerlies Biome; feature: [MES] marine water layer (ENVO:01000295) within the mesopelagic zone...; material: water (ENVO:00002006), including particulate matter (ENVO:01000060) such... | reverse complement strand
TGATGCAATGCAGACTCGGTTTGAAGAAAAATTATCTGAGCTGGCTGGAAAGTACGAGACTCGCGAAGAGGCTCTGAGAGAGCGATACGACGGTGTCGTTCGAGACTACCAGGAGCGCAACGAAGAAGTCCGTGAATCGGTGCTGCATAAGCTGTCTGATTTAGACGCTAAGATGACGACTGGCTTGGGAGAAATGAGAGCCCACTACCAGGAAGCTAAATTACACCAATTAGCCAAGGCTAAGGGGGGTGGGAAATGAATGGAAACACTTGGGATTCAATCCATAAGGTGCTAACTGCGCTCTTGACCGCGGCGCTTCTGGGGCTGGCCACGTTTGTTGTGGAGGTCAAAGTAGAACTGGCTGAAATCCATCTACAGCTTCAACAAACCAATGAGCAGACAAGTGCTATTCTGGTAGTGCTTGACACAATCGCTCCTCGCACTCCGCAATAGAGAGGTAACCGTGGAAACTCTGCTTTTTTTCTCGCTGGCTTTTGCTGATGATCCGAAACCCGCGGCAGAGGCGGAAGACACAGCCCAAGAGACCGTAGTGGAGCAGGCTGTTCATATAAACGAGCAGCTTTCTGAAATCTTAGCCAGGGTCGAAGAGTTGAAATCGGCCGCTGAAACAGATGCTTCGGTGGAGTCGCAGCCGGTTAAACGAGTTGAAGCGACTCCTGAGACCAAGTAGAATCGATACAACCGGAGAATATAGATGGCTCTTTCTGCAACACCGCCCTTAGCCAGGTTTGCATCACAAATGGTGAAGCAAACAGCTCTCAGCACAACTGCTGATAATCACATCATTGGCGCCGCTGCTGAAGTCGCTTGTATTGACCTTACTCACAATGGAGGGGCGTCAACCACTGGATTCCTGAAAGTATGGAATGACACGAACCCGACAGAGGCTTCGACAGTATGTGATTTATGCTTTCCGGTCACAAACGGACAACGGCAAGTGCTTGTGATTAGTCCAGACGTGGCTTTCTCAAGTGGTATTTCATGGGCATTTGGCGATGCCGGCGGAACAGGCGTTGGCAGTGCTATTTCTGGTGGCGCCCTTGTTATTGCAACACTGACCTCAACCTGACGGCAAAGACAGTATGGCTATTACAACTCTTACCTTAAGCACTCGGTTCGGGGCGTCCTTTGGAAAGGACACCTCGGCCAACGCTACATCTACCCAGTTCAAAGCCAGCTCGGGAACGCTGTATACGGTTGAGATTGATAATACGGCAGCGAGTTCACAGACGGCTTTTGTGAAGTTTTATAATCTCGCAAGCCCGACAGTTGGAACCAACGCTCCTGATGTGATTCTTTTTGCCCCTGCGGGTAAGACGATCTCATACCAATTCTCAGTAGGTATTGCGTTCGGTACGGCCATCAGCATGGCATGCGTGACGGGCGGTGGAACGGCAGGAACAAGCGCACTTTCAAGCACAGTTATTGTGAAAGTCGTTTACGATTGATTCTTTTTTGGTGACTTGAGCCCATAGTGGTCTTTGTACCACCCGGCTCCTTTGAGTGAGAAGTTAGTCACTGAGACCATACGGGACATGGCGCCGCAACACTTCTTGCAGATAGGTGGGTCGTCGTCGTACCGCTGCATACGTTCGGTTGTTGCTTTGCAGCTATCGCATTTGAAGTCGTAAATTGGCATAGTTTATCCAGAGTCTTTGTTCAGGATAGAGCAAGCAGACGGCCAAAACCAACCCGAATGCTCACCGCACGTCCACCATCCTTGAGGTCCAGAGTCAGGCCGTACAAGGTAACGCCGGCACATCCATCCTACCGTTCGGGGGCGTTTGCACTTTCGAACACGGCATGGTTTTTGCGCATCAAGCCAGACGACAGAGCCGAACATGAGACATTGATCCATCAGGATTCCTTAAAGTGTCCCCACCCAGCCCAATCGGCGGGACTTCTGCGCTATCCGTAAAATCAGAAGCAATGATTGAGCCGGGGGGGAGGACTTAAATCTTCAAAACAAGCGAGCCAACAGCGACCACCAGGGAAATGATGGAGAATAGAACGGCCCTCTGAGCCGCTTTGAACCCATCATGCATGTCAGACCGTTGCCGCGCATAGTTCCAGTGCTGAAGGGCTGGCCAGGTCTTGATTCGCTTGTGGAATTGTTCACAGTCACGGTGTTCAAAAAGTGCGTCCTTTGGGATTTCCATATGAAACCAGAGGCACTCTCCAGCGATTCCTTTCCCTAAATCGCCATCAAGTTGCAGAAGCCCGCATCGGCCGCATCTTGCCATTGTCTTCCTCTTTCTGAGAGAGTTCTCGCAGTGCTGTTATGGCGCACTTGCCGCACAACCACATTGGAATGTCTTGAATTGTGGCCGTTAAAACAACGGCCTTACTTTCACATTCTTCCTGCTCACAGTTCTTCACAGCCTGTTGACCCGCCCATGGTAAGCGACCCGGCCTTCATCAGTTGCTTTAATTAACCGGGCGTAACGCTGAATATACCCGACAGCTCGCAGGTGACCGACCCGGTTTTTCATGGTCCCGCAAGGAACATTGAAACGCTCGCTAAGACTTCTCGCTGTCCATTTTCCAGGCTCAAAGACAGCGAGCCTGAGAATTTCATCACTCCAAGCGTTGAAATCCCCAGGCCTGCTCTTTGGGGTGCGATCACTCGGCAAGGTGAACGTCCTCAGTGCTTTTGTCAGGCACGGCTTCTTCGTTACCTTTGCGGGCTTGTGCCATCTCAGAGACCAGGCCCTTGAGCAGATCCTTCAACTCATCGTCATTGCTGTTGTCACCGCGACTCGTGATGGCCTTAATGACCTCATCAGGCAGTGCAGCTTGCTTGATATTGACATTCAGGCTGCTAGGGATGCCGTTCTGGTAGCTTAGGTCTGTTCCGTTCTTAGAGTCAGTCCATTTGACCGCCACCATAATTCGCTCACTGCCATCACTATCACGCCTGATGTCAGTCTCATATTCTGAGATCTGCCAATCACCATTGGACTGACTGTGGCGAATTGTTTTCAGCATTCCCGCAATTGCAGCTTCACAGATGTTGTTCCATATTTCAGGTGTTGCGGTGCCAAGAAGCTCTGCTAACGGCCATCCAACATCTTGAATTCGGTGCCGGTATGCGGACCAGGCCTTTACTGTTTTCTTGTTGGCACACTTGACTTCCAGTATTTCATTGAGAATTCGCATCAGCTCGGCAGGCTGTAGGATCTTTGAATCCGTCTCGCTTGTTTCCATATTCTTCCGCATATTTCCTGTGCGGCCAGCTTCCATCTTTTCAATCAGAGACATTAGTTCACATCCTCAGTAGTGTTTTTGGAGGTTTTCGTTTTGGCCTTCTTGACTGCCGCTTGGGCAACCGTATCGACCGGTTCATCAATGATGTCGGAATCAACATCAATAGGTTCAGTGGCTGAAACTGACAGGTTTCCCATCAGGTCCATGTTGCCAGAAAACTCAGTTTTGATGTCTTCCTGAATAACGCTTGCAGCCTGGGGCGTAAGCGGCAGGTACTTACAGATGCGGCGGATGACAGTCTTGCGCCACATCTCTTCTTCGTGAGATTTCCATGGTCCGCTGCCATTGTATCGAGAGCCGTCTCTGATTTTAAGAATCTGGTCTCGCCGCATAACCTCAATCTGGCGCCGGCCGTCTTTGTAAAACGCAACCGCATAGGCCAGCCGAAGACCGCCGGGGTCGGAATCGTAACAAGGCCGATGGCGGAGAATCTCACCCTGGGAGGCGTCGAAGTAGTGCTCAAACTCTTCGTTCTCATGAACGACGCGGGCAACAAAAGAAGAGATTTCGCCAGAACGGCGAACCAAGTCCATCAGCCCTGTGTACTCGACCCACAGGTCGGCCTCCATGGCTCTCTTCTTCTTGCTGTAGATGGGCACAAGGCTTGCCCGATGCAGAACCCCCCCAGCGGCCAAGCCAAGCTCACAGGCTTTGCCAATGGCCATAAACATGGACTGAGGCGTGCAGGACCGAAGCTGCTCGTTCTTAGCGGCCTCGAAAATTGCCATCTTGATGATTTTGTCTACGTTGACGCCGTCTGGCGCGAGTTCCTGTAGAACATGTTTACGTTCGAGTAAAAAGTCCTGCAAGACAGCAAGCTGGTTTGGAGGTTGTTTTTGAAGTTGGGTCATGATTTCTCCTGTGATTATTCGCCCATGACGCGAAGGGTTCTGGTGGCTGGTCGCTCGGACAGGTATTTCTCGTAGAGTTCCGGGTCTTCAGCCTTGAGCCGTTTGGTATCGAGGAGTTTGCGGGGCTTTCCCTGCTTCCAGGTCGCGATTCCCTTAATGCCAAGGTCATCACCGATCCGGCCACGTAAAGTGTTTTCCAGTAAGTCCTTTTCTGCGCCCAGTTCCTTGTACCGTTTCCGGATGTCAATCAGGTCTTCGTGCAGTTGTTGATCGAGCAAGGTTGGTTGTCGCAATTCATCAGTGGGCTTGTCGTGGAAATGTGCCAGAAGTTCCCTGGTTTTCTCATGGCCATCTGGGTCGGGTGGCATGTTTCCAACAACGTGAGTTTCCCACCATGTTTCAGCAACGTCGAGAATTTGGGTTCCCAATTTCTCATCACGGTCCAGCCGGTAGACCCGAAAGTCATCGATTCCAAACAAAGTCGCCACGTCCCAGAATGGTTTATCGAATATCTCCATGTATACGCGCATTTGGATTTCGGTATCGAGAGGCACATCTGAGGTCTGATGGTCGCCCCAGCCTTTACGGTAACGTCTGGTCTTCGCGTCCATGCCCCAGGTGACGCCTGAGTCGAGAGCCTTGACCATTCGATCTGGGCTACCTCTCACAATGGAGCGGGTAGGGTGCTTGATTGAGCCAAATTCTGTGAATTCAACCTCTTCATTGAGGTAGTCTTTGTACAGCCCGCAGACGTAGCTCTCAAGCTGGATGCCGCGCCTGGCCGCATCACTCATGGTGTATTCGGACGGCTGGTGCAGTCCGACTTTCTCAGCCCACATCTGAAAGATGCTGCCCCGATAGCAGCCAACCCGCTTGGCGTGGGGCGCTGCGTCCACAATGATCTTGGCGATATCGGTTCCACCTAATCCCGTGCGGCGCTTCTCAAGCCATTCCAATCGTTCTTCTTGGGTCATTCTTACCTCTGGTCCACCAATCGTATTGACATGATCGAGTGATGTCAATAGCATCACTACACGGAAACTAAGAAAGGCTTAAAACCTATTCTTCTGCCAATTAAGGTGATGTTGTGAACATCTCTGATTATCGACAAAGTCATCCACGCCACAGCACCCGCGTGGCGTTTTGTTTATGGCTGAATAAGAAACTGCCAAGTGGTGTCACAATTTCTATTCCGTATCTGAGAGACTTGGAGTCTGGTCGCTCAGTCCCCTCACTGCTGTTGGCTGTGTCTGTTGAAGAAGCCACAGGTGGGGTAGTATCTACAAACAGTTGGCCTGGTCTATCCAGGCGCTTACACAAGAGGAAATCCTGATGGACAAAGAAGAAGCACTGAAGCTCGTTAAAGCCACCCGGAGCGGATATCAGAGCGAGCGTTCGCCTTACCATGCCCCAAAAGCCGTGCCTATGCTTTGCAGTGCAGTGCTGTCGCTGGTCGAGGCTCTCGAAGAGGCAGAAGCAAAAAAGGCGCCCGCAAAAAAAGCGCCGACAAAGAAGGCAGCAGCAAAGAAGGCAACAGCAAAGAGGACGACTAAAAAGTCCTAAGCCTCTGCTGCTATTACCTTTTTGGGTTGGTCCTCACTTGAGTCAGAGTTGCCGCTGTGCCAGTGCATGGCTGCGCTTAATCGACGGAAGATCTCAGTATGGTTGGGCTTGGTTAAAACCATAAACCCATCCTCATCCATAAGGCACAGGATGCCGTCTTCAGCCTCTTCAACCGTCCAATTCTCTGGAAGTATTCCGTCGTGCTCATTCATGTACACCCCATGGCATTGTAGAGCTTGAATCGTTTCCTGGCCAAGCCCTTCAGTGCTCCAACATCATCAATGCAATCAATAACAAGCGGCTTGCGTTTACCGGGGAAGCGTCTCATTACTCGACCAATACGTTGCTGAACCCTGCCCATAGCTTTGGTTGGAGTTGTCAGAACAACAGTGTCAAGCTTTGGGAGGTCAAGTCCTTCATCAGCAATGGTCGTTGCTGTGATGACTAAAAGTTTTCGGTCATCAGCATCCTTCAACAGTTCGGCGCGTTTCTTCTTTGACAAACTACCGACAAGCGCGGCGGCCGGAATTCCAAAGCCATTCATCTGGTCAGCAATCATTTTACAATGAGCGACTCGGTCTGAAAGAACCAAGACCTGTCGGCCCTCCGAAACCGCGGCGCGCACTCTTTCAATGATCAGGTGATTCCGGTTACTGTCCTCGGTCAGTTCGTTGATGAACTTAGGCCAGTCAAGCTGCCGATCAGTCCCGGCCCAGCCAGTGTTCAACCACTCGATTGACGGAGAAAGCACCAGCCCAGCATCAACCATGTCGCTTTGCTTGAGTTCCAACAGCTTGGTCCCGAAATGCCACCACATCAACTCTGTCAGTCCATCAGGCCGTTCTGGCGTTGCTGTCAGTCCTAAACGATATTTAGCAGGCATAGTCATCATGACATCGCGAAACGTGCGACTGGGCACATGGTGTACTTCGTCGGCAATAATCATCCCGAACTTTTTGGCCCACTGATATCGTTCATCCCACCGATGCCGAGAAAGAGTCTGGAATGTTGCGACAACCACCCGTCCGTCATCATTGAAACTTCCACCCCCAACCAAAGACGGAGTGATTCCCAACATAGACTCACACCGGTCAATCCATTGCTTAGCGAGGTCCAGGGTGTGAACGAGAACCAAGGTCTTTGTAGGAATGGCCGCGATGGCAAGGATGCCGATGCATGTCTTACCGCTGCCGCACGGCGCCACAACGATGCCTGAATGGTGCTTCTTCAGCGCCTCAACGGCTTCCTGCTGGTAGCCTCGGGTCTGGAACCCATCCCCCAGTGAAAGCTTCTCAGCGGGCGCATAGCCCTGCATGTCCTGAATGTGGCCGATGTCACCGATTCGGCCCTTAAGGCCTCGTGGAATTGCCAATCCACCTTGCCATGGGTGGCCTGGAGGCAAGGGTTCACATGCGTAAATCCACTCGTCTGGGAGTTCGACCCACCTGCCTTTTTCACGCAAAGCCAGCGCCTGTCCATAATCTGGGTTCCTGATCTTGAATCGGTTGCGAATGTCGTTGATTGAGGAATGTCCAGGTGGCAAGTAAACGCCACCGCCAATTACAGATGTTGTCATAAGTCACTCATTTTACTCAGGTTTATAATCTCAGTACTTTTTACCCAATAGTATCCTCGGGCTCCTTGATAAGTTTTACGTTCTCGGTACCAGCCAAGCTTACTCATGACTTCATGAAGCCGGCTGCTGTTGACTCTGGACATGTGGTGCGATTCAAGCTTCAGGGCTTCACGCATAATGTCAGATGTTTCCAATGCAGAACCACCCCTGCCAATAAGGAAGTCACTGATAATGCTAAGCCACGGGTCGCTTTCCTCGTACTGGGTAGACTCTTCAGCCAGCTCTGTTTCATTGTTCTGGCCCAGCCACCATTGAGCCCCTGACTTGTACAGGTGAACCGCCTCGGCCCAGAGCTGCTCCCGATTTTCACGGGCCCAAGCTAAATCAATCTTGCCAACCTTCACGGGCCAGAAACGCCTGGAGCCAGTCTTGTCTCGCAGGAACATGTCTTCGTTTGTGCTTCCACAGAAGCAGACGTGACGCTTAATACTGACAGCGTGCCTGCCATAGGGGGGCACGAAAGTGTCTTCGGTGGCGCTCAAAAAGGCCTTTGTACTTGAGTTATGGCTGCGCCGAATTGAGTCTAATTCTGCTACCTCGTAAATCCACGCACGTTGCAATTGGATGTAAGCATTACGACTTCCGATGTCCAAGGGAGTGTCCGCAAAGTACTCTTTGCCGGCAATCGCTTCTAACAAAGTGGATTTTTTGGCACCCTGCGGTCCAACCAAAATAAGGCAAACATCACCCTTTGTGCCGGGTTTCAGGGCCCTGGCCACCGCCTGGATTAGCCAGCATCGCGAAATCGTCTGGTTCAATTCAGTGTCTTCAACACCTGCTCCATTTATTAGCCAATGTTCAGACCGGGGCTTCTTGTCCCAAGTGATGCCGTTCAACCAGTCAGTCAACTCATTCTTCTTGTTTTCTTCTCCCACTTTCCTGGTCATCTCCATAATGGTGCCCGGTGCATAAGAAGCACCGTAGACCGCATCAATCCAAAGTGAGAGCAGGGTGTCATCAGTGTCGGTGTAGTCTTCTTTGCCAAACATCAATACGTTTTTGAATGAATCGAGCCAGATCTTCTTGCTCAATCTCTTGTCGTGACGGATGATGAGGTAACAATTCCTGCGTGTCTTCTGAGGCCTGCCTGTCGGATTGCCGAATGAATCTCGATACTGCTGTAGTTGGCCCAGCACGCCCTTGTCCGCGATGTCATTAAGGCTAAGCTCGTCGGATACTTCATTGAGTGCCCCAGTTTCGCGGGCGTTATCTGCCAATTTCTTCAAGCTGGAGACTTTGAGGGCATCATCAAGATCTGGCATTAGGCGTTCCTGCGAGGTTGAGTCGGTAGATTTTGTTTCGTTTAAGTTTTTCGATTACAATTTTGGCGTACTGGTCGCCAGTTCCATCTTCATCGGTTGCAAGAAAAACAGGAACATCTTGAGGGATGCCGGCTTGATGAATATGCCGAAAAGACCCAGCCGTTCCTGAAAGAATTGCAAAGCCAAGGGACTCTTCCAGGTCTTGGCAGGCAGCACGCATCAGGTCAGTGATCCCCTCGCAAATCAGAACGCCATGGATGTCGGGTTTCATGCCGCGCATCATGTGGACGCCAGCACGGTTGGCCATCCAAAGCCCTCCAGCTTCGTATCCCATTGGCCATCTCGTCTTTGGGCCGCTTTTGAGAACACTTCGGCCATGCAGTGACGCGACAGTACCGTCTGGCTCATACGCTGGAGTGATCAAGCGCATGCTGTAGGACCACTGACGGGGCCACCATTCGGGATATTTGTAATCAATGCCGAACGGAGTGACTTTGATTAGCCGGATTTTACTCAGTAGCTGAGGCGTGAATTTTCGCCTAAACAGCCATTTGACCAGCGCATCATCTGAACTAAGGTCACGGACAGCCTCACTCGGGTAGACGCTGGCCTTCCATAGTTCGATGATTTCTTTTAATGGAGGCCGCCCCCGCTTGTTGAATACGTGTTCGTCTTGTGGTTCTTGCTTTCGTTTAGGCCGCCCTACAGGGATACTTGGTTGTTCCCCGATTTGTCCACAAAACCCATGTGAGGCAAACCAGTTGCGGACAAGGCGCATCTGCTCTTTCTCCACAGATTTAAGCCTGGCTCCATGCAGGTGGATGCTGACCAAGTCAACTACGTCACCTTTTGCACTGCATGCGTAGCAAACCCACATTCCGCTTCCGTAGATGGTTAACGGTTTGCGCCTATCGCTTTGGCCCCTGGACTCAGCGTTGCACGCTGGGCATGGACCGAAAGACTTGCTCTTCCCTGGCTTTGCTCCAATTAGCTTAGCAATTTCAGCAGTTTGAGCTGATTTTTTAATTTCGTCAATCCACACCTTGGTTTCCCCGATTGAGAAAAGACGCACACAGATATGGCCACACCACCGGAAAGAAATGAGCAGAGAATCACTTCAGACCAGTGGGGGCCTAATCAAGGTGTGCCTGACTTGTTCTCACAAGGCCGGGGGATCAATCCCGGCGGGCCAGATAAAAATAGGTTGTTCTGTACTTTCCGTCAAACGTCATTCGTTCTTGACGGTCCAATGCAACTTGAGATCAGGTGTCACGGTGAAAACCAAGCGGATTCCTGTCTCTCGAAAAATCCGATGCCCATACAAGGACAGCGTATCGAGAGTCGGCGCAGAGTTCTCACCCTTCAGCACTTTGTACAAGCTGGATTGGCTGGCGCCCATGATGCGGGCAGCAGGTTTGGTCTGCCCACCCAGAGCATGAACCAGCGCCTTAACGACTGGAAGGGTGTCGATTCGGTCTGGGGGGTATCTCACAGGCCCTCCACTGGGGCCCGTTTGATTTCCAGAACTGTCTCACGGTCGAACATCATCAACCGACCCGTCCCGTCGTCTTCCCGCTTGAGAATCAAGTAGGCGTTGTCACCAAACCATACGACTCGCTCTGAACCCTCCTTCAGGTAGCCTTCGCCCAGCTTGGGGCTCAACATCTCATACAATGGCTCAAGGCAATCGTCAGCGGTGTAGCAGAGCATCACGCCGCCAAGAAATTTCTTCTCCCAAAAGACATAGTAAACGTCATCTACTGGAATCCCATTGACGTTCATATAGTCCTTGGCCTTGCGGTAAACGAGCGTATCTCCATCCTTCTCATAGAAGAAGTACCCCTTGCCCAGGTTTGGCTTAGAGCGAAACTTGATGCCACGGAAGTCCGTAGCGATGTCAAGCATCGTGATTGCAGCCTCTGGCTTTTCAGGGGGCTCAATTGGGCGCAGAAAGTCTGCTGCGATGAACAGGAAAAAAAGTGCATAGAACATAGGGTCTCACTGTGGTTGTGTTTTTACGTTGCTGTAGTCGTCACTGGTCGTTGTTGGGTTCTCGAACTCATCCTTTTCTGTTTGGCTTAGGCCTGTCTTTGGAGCGTCAGGGTCCGGGCGCCACCGGTATCGCCGCATACAATTGACCATGCATCTGGTTTTCTTGTAGCCGAGGGTCCTAAAGGCTTGGGCGATACGCATCTCAACAGATCTTGGGTTCTCCTTGTACTCGTCAGGCATGATCTTCTTTGCAGCCCTCTGTGTGGTGATGTCCCCCCTGGTCAAACGAATGAAACTGTCCACCTGATGCAGTAGCCGCGGTGAAACATGTCCTGTTCGTTTCTTTTTCCGGATAACGCTACGGGGATTCTGTGCTGCTGATGCCTTGAAGCCTGCCTCAAGCTCAGACAGCTTCGGCCGAATGCCGTATTTACCAGTCAGGTAAACAAGAAACTGAGCAAGCATCGTAGTGTCTACCAGTTCACCGTTGTGAAATAGCTTCTGCCTGTGGCTGATGGTAAAAGCCCCCTTCAGGCTTGGGTCGTGTTGAGCTGCAAGAAAAACGGCATGTGCTCCAGATGCAGAGGCGATCATCAGGTGGCGCTCCGCGTCTCTTGCTGGGATTTTTCTGGGATCAGGCATTGTTCTCTCCAATTGCTTCGGCAAATGTGTATGGAAGCGAGTAAGGGGTGTCGGCTCTGTCAAACGCCTCTCGCAACCCCAGAGCATCGAGCTGCACAAAGATGTGTTTGCCCATGGTCTCTGGGGCTCTGGAGCGGACAAGGTCTCCAACCTCACGAAATGTGTAGTAGACCCGCAGGCCTTCATGGTTGTAGGTGACAAAGTATGGTTCTGATGGGAATTCAAAGCCCGGCATCAGGCCTCCACTCGACGGCGACAGGCCATCTTGTTGCTGTGGGCGCGACGGTCCTTAAAAGCGCCGCCGCGACGAAAGTGGGCGGAAACAGCAAGCCAGTTTCGCCCTGTGATGTCCTCAAGCTCCCCACGCATGGCTCGCTTGAGCTTCCGCTGGGCCTTACGGCGCGTGCGGCGTGATTTCTTGCTCCGGTTCATAGTTCTCTCCTGTGATTTCAAGTGTTTACCTGGGCGTTCACTTCTGCAACGACTGGGTCGCTGGTCCGGAACGGGTTGTCGTAGTTCTTTTCGCATACCCGGCGGACATGCTCACCATCGGCGGGGAATAATCCAGCCTGCTCAATGTCGTTGGTGTAGCCTTCCCCGCTGGGGAGCCAGTACATGCCCCTGGAGCGATGTCCTGGTCGTCGTATGATGTAGCATTTGGTTGTCATTGGTTCTCTCTGTGGTTGGTGACCATTCAAGGATAGTCACTATTCGGGAAAAGTAAAGTCGAAATAAAAACGGGGTCGGTGCTGGAACATCAGAGAGCCGGCCTTTCCATCGCTCTTTCGTTTGACGAAAATCCACGGGGCCATGAAAGATGTGGCCTCAAAGTCCCGCTGCAACTCGTCAGTGTCCCAGACCTTGCCGTGCTTTGCTTCCAGGGCCTCACGGCTTCCTGGCTCTACGTTGATCGCTTCGACCAGTTCACGTCGGGCTTGTTCGGTTGGGTCGCTCATTCCATCATCCCCGCCGTGTACCAGTCCACACCGCCGTATGCCGGAAGCTCAGACAGATACTCGACCTTGGTGAAAACCACCTCGCCCGGCCCACAGTCAAGACCTTGGTGGGCAAGGAAGTTTCGGCCAAATTCCTCATTCATGAGTTCAATCAGTTTTGCGTCATCACACACGCCAACAATTCGACCTACCAGATCGGAGTTGTCCTCATCATTGCAGACGCAGAAGATCTTGCCTTCGCTATCCAGGGTCTTGATAAGGTCAGCACTTCCTGGCCCTGGACCAAGGCCCGACATGCCTTCCAATACTTCATCTGGCTTGGTGTACATGGGGTCGGACAAATTATCTTGTACGATGACCCATACGTAGCTGGCTGGCTCTTGAATGGTGGCGCTCATGATTGCTCCTGTGGTTGTTGGACGCCCACCGATGTGGGTCACTCTATAGACGCCGATGCTGCGGACTTCTGACAGCCGCATATTGGCGTCGAACAATTTTCTCGGCTTGCCGTTCGGCTTCTCTTCTTGCAAGGCCACCATCAAACTCCATGATGCCAGCCCGTTCGTTCCAATCAGCAATGGCCTCGGCTGGCCAGTCTTTGATGCGTCTCGGCAGGTTCATCGTTCCCCTGTGTGGTTGGTGGGCCTGTGGTCCCCGGTGGTTATTTCTTGAATGGTTTGATCAGCACGAATGCGCTGGGGTCGGCGTCAGTCTGAACGACGACCGGATCTTCGGGGTTCATCTGGCGAAGCCGAAGGTGCCGGAGGGGAAGCCGCAGTTGGCCAAGGGCACGACAGGCAGCGTACAGGTGCAGGTCATGCACACCGACCTCTGGCCGGATGACATGGCACAGCGCACGGTCCCGAACGAACCGGCCCTGGAGCCTGACGGACGGGTAGCTCTCTGGCAGCGCCCCGGTGGCCAGCAGCACCCTGGCAGCCTCGCACTCGTCTGCAAGTCGGGGTAGCGGCTCAGGTCCGTACCAGCGCCCGTCTGTACCCGTCAACGGGACAGCGAGCTGACCGGTAGAAACCCAAGTGCGCTCGGCGCCGGCCAGCATCATCAGCCGACTCACCTTCACGAATTGGAACTTGAGTTGCTCCATTCCGGTCTCGACTACGGGGTGTCGGTTCGGAAACTCGCGCATTGATAGACCCTCCTGGTACATGACGCGGCCGGCATCTCGGATCTGACAGAGAAATTGGTTTGAAACCAAACGCAGCACTCTGGTCTGTTTTGCTGAGGGCCTCACTTCTTCCCCCTGGTGATGTACAGCCGGGTTTGGTTGGCCTCGACCTCTGTGGTTTCTCCAGGCTTCATCGCCCGAAGGTCTTGGATGACCTGAGCCGTCAGTGTCGGGTCCAGGTCATCCAGCAAGACCTTCATTTGTCGTTCGTTCCGCACTAAGCGCAGATGTTTTTCCTCTTCCATGATTAGACCTCATCCTTTTCGGTGTTGGCGGCTTCAGCCAGCCCTTGTCGAACCGCGGCACTGTCGATGACCTGGACATCAACAGCAACTGAGACGGCAGCCTGTGATTGAGAGGTGGGCATGAGCTTACGCAGACCTGCCTTCATGTCAGCCATCATCTTGAGGGTCGAGCCCTTCTGGACTTCCTGCTCGCGGGCCTTCTTCAGCTTACGCTGTGCCTGCGTGTCATTGCCGCAGGCGATGTCTTCACGGGCCCACTTTGAGGCCGTGCCGATCAACAGGTCACGGAAGTTCTCCAAGACCTTTCGCTCGGCTGCGTTGGACTTGAACTTGCCGTCACCGCCACGCTCAGTCCCATCAAGGGCTTCGTCCATGGAGCGGGCAATCGCCATCTCCCAAGGCGTCCTGTGGGTGGCTTGACGTGGGGCGGGCTGCTTGCCCTTGGCAGACGTGCCGACGAGCCGAACGGTCACATCGACATTGGTGGTGGTCTCATCTTCCATCGCCTTTTTAGCGGCAGAAGTTTTCTTCGATGGAAGCGCAGCAGCAAGGGCAGCGATTTCTTGTGGGGTCAACATGGTTCTCTCCTGTGGGGGATGCGTAATGGTAGTCACCTACCGGGGTAGGTCAACACTAAGACGTTTAGTTTTTTGGTTTCTGACAGTTGGCGATGCCGATGAAAAATTCTTCTGGTTTTTCGTTCATCGTCACGCCATCTCGCCATGTCAGGCCGGTTGTGCTTCCGCCATCGCAGACGATCAGCCATTGACCAAGCCGGTCTTTGACCACCCGGTAGCGGGAGTTTGACCAGTGGACGGTTTGCCCGGCTTCGACGGCGGCTTTGATTTCTTCAAGGGTCATGACTGCTCCTTTGACTTGGCGATGGCTTGGCGTCCTTGGGCTCGGATGGTCCGCGAGATGGCCCAGTGCTCATTCCCGTATTCATCAGTGAGGGCGAACCCCGTGCTGACGATCAGGGTCAACACTTTCAGCAACTCGTCGCGTTCTTTCGTCACTTCCTGGTGTCGATC
>TARA_R110002020_G_scaffold77619_1_pt1 | contig 14660 bp, 12 predicted proteins | sample TARA_R110002020 | Tara Oceans TARA_R110002020 (sample SAMEA4396489) | marine metagenome | biome: Westerlies Biome; feature: [MES] marine water layer (ENVO:01000295) within the mesopelagic zone...; material: water (ENVO:00002006), including particulate matter (ENVO:01000060) such... | reverse complement strand
TTTCCCCAACGTTTCTTTAAATCCATCTCATCGGGTTATTTTTGAGCATGAGTTCAGACCAACCTAACCTATTGCCTTTGCTTCAGGAACTTTCCACTCAACTGGAAGGGACTTTGCAAGTTGATTCTTTAACGAAGACCCTTTATGCCACCGACGCCTCAGTTTATCGAGAGATGCCTTTGGCGGTAGCATTTCCAAAATCCGAATCAGATATAAAAAAGCTGATACTTTTTGCCTCCAAAAATGGCACTTCTCTGATTCCAAGAACGGCTGGGACATCACTTTCTGGACAATGTGTTGGGAATGGAATAGTGGTGGATGTATCGAAACATTTTACCAAAATTTTGGAATTGAACGTGGCCGAGGGCTGGGTTCGAGTGCAGCCCGGAGTGGTGCGTGACGAGCTCAATCGCTATTTAAAGCCTCACGGTCTTTTCTTTAGTCCAATCACATCCACGGCCAGTCGAGCCATGATTGGTGGAATGGTGGGGAATAATTCTTCTGGTACAACCTCTATTGTATATGGAGTGACAAGAGATAAGGTCATTTCCTTAGATACGATTTTGAGTGATGGAAATCCGGTGAAGTTTGTGGCGCTTTCTAAAGATGAGTTTGATGAAAAAACGAAGCTGCAATCCTTGGAAGGGGATATTTATAGGAAAGTTCTGGAGGAATTAAGTGATGCAGAAGCTCGACAAGAGATTCATGCACAATTCCCTAAACAATCTATTCATCGTAGAAATACTGGCTATGCAGTAGATGAATTACTGAAAGCTGAGATTTTTGAAGGGGAGGAAAAGTTTAATTTCTGTAAACTTTTGAGTGGTTCTGAGGGGACTTTGGCTTTTACAACTGAGATTAAAATCAGCCTTGATCCACTTCCAGAACCAATCGAAATCGTCGTTGCTGCGCATTTTGCAACTATCCACGAAAGTATGGTTTCAGCCCAGACAGCCATGAAGCATCCTGCAACAGCTGTTGAGTTGATGGATAAAATCATTTTGGACTGTACGAAAGAGAGTATAGAGTACAGCAAGAATCGGTATTTCGTAGAAGGAGATCCTGAGGCAATTTTGATGGTGGAGTTCCGCGGCCAAACGCTGGAGGAAGCTATGGCTAAAGGCAAAATGCTGGTGGACGACCTGATAGCAACTGGACTTGGCTATGCGTATCCGATTATTGAGCCGGCGAAGGTTTCTACCGCTTGGGCACTTCGCTCAGCAGGATTGGGGCTACTCGCAAATATTCCTGGCGATGCAAAGGCTGTAGCATGTATTGAAGATACGGCTGTGGATATCGAAGACCTAGCCAATTACATTGATGAGGTAGGAGCTATGATGGATGGGTTTAAGCAAAAGCCTGTTTATTATGCGCATGCTGGTGCCGGAGAAATTCATTTACGACCAATTTTAGATTTGAAAAAGTCCAAAGACGTGGAGGAGTTTTACCAGATTTCCAAAGCTTCTGCCGAGTTGGTAAAAAAGTATCAAGGTTCACTTTCCGGTGAGCACGGAGATGGTAGAGTACGAGCTGCATTCATTCCGCTGATGGTGGGTGAAAAAAACTACCAACTTTTCCGTAGGATCAAATTCTCCTGGGATCCACAGAATATTTTCAATCCTGGAAAAATAGTGGATGCAGCTCCGATGAATAAATTTCTGCGTTATAAGCCGGATATGGAAACTCCTACTCATGATACCATCATGGATTTCTCCAATGTTGGAGGGATTCTCCGCTTGGCAGAAAAATGTAATGGGTCTGGAGACTGTCGCAAACTCCCTGGCTCAGGAGGTACCATGTGTCCAAGCTATATGGCTACTCGAAATGAAAAAGACACTACGCGTGGTCGGGCCAATACTTTGCGCGAGTTTCTCACGATGGACAAAAAGGAAAATGCCTTTAACCATCCTGAGATCAAAGAAGCGATGGATTTGTGTCTTTCCTGCAAAGGCTGTACGGCGGAATGTCCTTCGAATGTGGACATGTCTAGCATGAAAGCTGAATTCCTGTATCAATACCAAAAAGCTAATGGTATTCCGCTTCGGTCAAAAGCTTTTGCTTACATCAACGAGTTGAATGAGCTTGGCGCTAAAACTGGCGGTCTGGCAAATTTCATGTTGAGCAATAGTCTTACTGGTGGCATGATGAAGTCTGTTTTGGGCGTTGCTCCAAAAAGAAACCTGCCAGAAATCAGTAAGGTAAGCTTGCGAAAGTGGTATAAGAGGAACTATGACAATCTTCCAGCAGCTGCTAAGCAAATCAAATCCATATACTTCTTCGTGGATGAGTTTACCAACCATAATGATACAGAAATAGGAATCAAAGCGATCTCTCTGCTGAAGAAGCTAGGATATGAGGTAAAAGTTGTGGATCATGAGGAAAGTGGAAGGTCTGCTCTTTCTAAAGGTTTGCTCCCAAAAGCTAAGAAGCATGCTGAAGCAAACGTGGCAATTTTTGATAAGCTGATTGATGGAAATACGCCATTGATCGGTTTGGAGCCATCCGCTATCTTAAGTTTCCGCGATGAATATCCTCGAATCGTTAAGAAAGAATTGGTGGAGGGAGCAAAGAAACTGAAGTTTCATGTGAAGCTGATCGATGAATTTTTGGCTCAAGAAATCGCTGCAGGAAACATTACATCAGATTTGTTTACAACTAAAACACAGAAAATAAAACTTCACGGACATTGTCACCAGAAAGCTCTTTCATCCATGACTTGGACGCAGAAGTTGCTGTCTTTGCCGGTAAATTACTCTGTGGAAACTATCCCAAGCGGATGCTGTGGAATGGCAGGAAGCTTTGGCTATGAAGCTGAGCATTACGAAGTTTCTCAGCAAGTGGGAGAGTTGGTGCTCTTTCCAGCGGTGAGAAAAGCAGAAGCAGAAACTATCATTGCAGCTCCTGGAACCTCCTGCCGTCATCAGATCGCTGATGGGACAGGCAGAAAAGCCAAACATCCTGTAGAGATTTTGTGGGAAGCGCTGAACAACTAAATGAGATGATATTTTTATCCAAAAAACAATGAAAGAAAAAACCCGATTAGTACAGCTAACCCACCCCGAAAAAGGAAGAAAAGTAGCTGTTGTTGCAGAACCTTTTCTGGTTTTGGTGGATGAAATTACTTCCATTTACCACTTAGCACTAAAAGCAATGGATTCTGAGGTTTCGATTCATCTCCTTTTGGATCAACAACTTTCTAATGAAAAGCTGGATTACGATAAAGTTTATTTTGGAACAAGCGATTGGAGGTTATTGCCGTCATTTGACAATCCAGATGTAGTTTCAAATTGTATGGTTTCTGGCACTGGGTTGACACACCACAGTAGCGCGATGAACCGAAATGTCATGCATCAGAGCGAAGCAGGAAATGCATTGACAGACAGCATGAAGGTTTATCAGTGGGGAGTAGATGGTGGGAAGCCTGTCGAAGGACAAATTGGTATTCAGCCAGAATGGTTTTATAAAGGGACTGGGTCTATTCTTAAAGCACATGGTGAATCATTGGATGTTCCTGCTTTTGGAAACGATGGTGGTGAAGAACCGGAAATAGCTGGTGTTTATATTATAAATAGGAAAGGTCAACCAGTACGAATTGGGTTTACCACAGGTAATGAATTCTCCGATCATGTGATGGAAAAGCAGAATTACCTCTATCTCGCTCCTTCCAAATTGCGCAATTGCTCTATCGGTCCAGAACTTGTTCTTACCGATGAATTTTCGGATTTAAGTGGAAAGGTAAGTGTGTCGCGTGGTGAGGAAGAGCTATGGTCAGCAGTGATAAAGACAGGAGAGAAAAATATGGCGCACAGCTTAGCTAACCTGGAATACCATCATTTTAAATATTCGGATCACCGACAGCCGCTACAGGGACACGTACATTTCTTTGGTACAGGGGCTTTCAGTTTTGGTGCTGGCATCAGTTTGCAAACTGGCGATCAAATGAAAATACAATGGGATGGAATGGGGCGGGGTCTCATTAATCCTATAGAAATCGCAGAAAGTAAGAAAGAGTTGGTTTCCGTAAATTCTATTCTCTGAAGCTAGTATGGCATAATTAAACAGCGATGCATAAATCCCTATTTCACTTGATATTTAATAAGGATAGGATCTTCGAAATCCTTTAATTCTCTCATCCTTGTTTCAAGCTGTTCACCATATTTCCCAAGCGATCCATTTTCGAGTGCATAGAGCCAATCATCGGTCCTAAGTACGTCATAGAAAAATCCATCTTTTGCATCACCTTTTCCATTTGACCAGCCGGCCAGCGATGGGAATGCGGTCACTTTTTTTGTATTGTGATTTATAAATACTTCATGAATAGGGAAGGTGCGCATATTGGCGATATCCATGTTAGGGTTCTTTGCGAGCGCAAAAGTCTTTAGTCTAGACACGGAGTCTGTTTGCCAGATTTTACCCATGTTAAAAGCAAAAGGTTGGCTGGTTATAGTAGCTTCTAGCTGGGTACCATCCATCTGTAGATCTTCTGCGGATGGTGCTCTATCTCCAAAATCCAAGCTGGCATAAGGAGTTAATTTTTCATTTTGGAACAAAAATAAAGTGTCTGAAAAAGCATAATTCAGCAAATAGCTCTGCCCTAATTTTGTGAATTCTCCCTCGCTGATTTCCGAGGTCAGTGGAGTTGTGCTGACAGGTAATTCAAACGATTTACCGTCTGAACTGTCGATGATTTTGTAAAGATTATACTTTCCGTTCTCATCCAATTTCCCATTGTATATAGGCGAGGTCAGCCACTTGGTCGCTGAAATCTTTGTGAAGTACGGAATAAACATTGCCTCCTCATCCAAATTAATTGTCCCAATAAACTCAAAATCGGGGAAATGGTATTGCTTAATTATTCCTCCGCCAGCGGTAATGCTAAGCGTGTCCTGATTTAAATCCACGCCTTGCATGCTTTGATATTCCTCTGGTCCATCACCACTTCTCGCAAAGCTTTTCAGATAATTTCCATTTAAATCAAACAGATGGATTTTAGATTCAGGATTGCAAAGGGTAGTATAAACCAAAAAGTTTTCGGTGACTTTTAGATTCCAAATACTGCAATTCAAATTTACCGGTTCGTCGGACTTATTTTTCAGCGGAATAAACTCTATTGAAGTGACCACCTCATCAAAATCTGCAATGTTCTCATCGGAGATTTGGAAAGTTTGAATTCCAATTCCAATTTCCTTTTGATCACAGCTTAAAAATAGAATTAATAAAGTGGGAATGGATAAAAAAACATGTTTTGAATACTTCATAAATACATTTTTATGAGATAATTGAAAAGAGTAGCTCTAAATCACTTATTCCTCTTCACTAGCTTCGAGAGATCTTTCTCAGTTGGAAAAAAATCAGTTACATACACCCTGTGTTTATCCTCATCGATTCGGTAAATGATTTTTATGTCTGATCTATTCGTTCTTTTGAAAAGTAGAAATCTATAAGTGTAATTAGCATTTTCTAGTGCTTTTTCTTGAGGGTTCCGATGGGGAAGGGTTTCTAAAAATTTGACAGAATCTCGAAACTGATCTGCAATTCTCTGAGCCCCTTCAAATGAGTAATGCTCAAAGAAATACTCAACTATTTGGTAAAAGGCTATCTCCGCTGGTTTTGAGATTATTACTGAGAATTTTTCTTCTGGATTTTCCAAGCTTCAAAGTCCTCATTAAACTGTGAAAAAGATTTGACTTCATTCTTATAAATCGATTTTTCAGAAGCTTTTGATCGCTGTTGGATTTGTTCAGCATCTAGAAGTTCATTTACAAAAATTAGAACCTGCTCTTGTTGATCAGATTCTAATTTTGAAAGTTTGTTTAGAAGCGCTTTGTCAATCGAATTTTCCATAACATCAATTTATATAAGTTTTTGAAATTCTCCTTTATAACGAGGTAATTAGAAAATAGGATTAGAGTGTTTTCTAGAAATGCAACTCAAAGGATCTTACCTCAATACCTTTCTCGCTACATATTCAGCGCATCTTGCAGCCAATCTGGAAGTAGCCTGATCATGGTCAAATGCTGGGTTTAACTCCACGACATCCATAGAAATCAGCTTTTTCGAAGAAGCAAGTAACTCAAAAACTTTAAACGCAAACTCAGGTCTGAAACCCATAGGAGAAGGTGCCGAAACTCCTGGAGCAAACGCTGAAGAGAATCCATCCATATCTACGCTTAAGTAGATTTTGTCAACTGAGTCCAGAAACCAGAGGATTTTTTCTTGAATTACCTCCCAGTTATTCATTCTAAAATCTTCCATTACCATCCATTTAGCGCCTATTCTTTCCGCAGTATTAAAAAGTGATTTTGGATTAACAGAGCGCTGCACTCCCAAACATAAATATTGGAAAGAACCAGGATTTTCTTCAGCTAATTGGAAAAAGGGAGAGCCAGAATGTCCTTTGCCGTCCAGGGTAGGACGAAGGTCAAAGTGTGCATCCATATTAATGATGCCCAGCTTTTGGTTTTTGGAGGCGAGATGTTTATATATTCCTCTACCATGTGCCAAAGCCAGATCATGTCCACCTCCCAAAAGAATCGGGAAATGCTTTGTTTCCAATAGATTGAAAACAGTTTCCGAAATCAATTCATGGCTGGACTCCATATCATCGTCCTCCGTATAGATATCACCATAATCGAAAATTCTACTTTGCTCAGGTAGGTGAAACGCCAAGGTGCCCAGGTTTTTCCGGATCGCATTTGGGCCTTCTGCAGTTCCCAATCGGCCTTGATTTCTTTTTACACCTTCTTCCCCAGCATATCCTAACACACCGACTTTGGGGGTGTCTGGTGTGTCGTCCAATTTCAGGTCTTTGACAGAAATAGTAGCCTGATGCCAATATTCGATTGTTTCAGATTTTCTGCCTGACCAAAGTGACGGGTTTGGGTTTTGGTGTAACATATTGTGATGAATTTGTTTTTATACTAACTTAAAAATCGTGCACTGATAGTTTTAATACCAGAACCAATGTATTCTGTTTTTAGGTAATATTCAAAGTTCATTTGAGATCAAATTATACAGCTATGAAATCGAGCCTGCCTGAGGCAGACAGGAATGACTAAGAACGTCACCCATTGGGATGATTAAAACCATGCGAGATTCCATGTGGTCTATAATATTCAAATTATAAATACATGAAATTGAGCATGTCGTAATCGACACACACTGGGATGATTATAATCTGCGAGATTCCATATGGCCTTTAAAAAACTAATTATAATCATATGAAAGAATATAGAATTCCCCAGAAAGAAAATATTGATTTGGATGCTTTCAATGAGCCTGAAGGAGCAGTTTATACTTATGCAGATTATTTGAAATGGGATTTTGAAGAAATTGTAGAGTTGATCAAAGGGAAGATTTTTGCAAAAGCCGCAGCTCCGAATCGTAGACATCAAGAGGTGTCGGGGAATCTCTCAGCTTTTTTCTGGAATTTTCTAAAAGGTCATTCTTGCAAAGTATATTCAGCTCCATTCGATGTTCGATTATCCAGAGATCCTGATTTTTCAAAAACAGACTCGGTAGTCCAGCCGGATATTTCTGTGATTTGTGATCTTAGCAAATTGGACGAAAAGGGTTGTTGGGGTGCTCCAGACTTGATTGTAGAAATTCTATCTCCGGGAAATAGCCGGGTGGAGGTCCAAAATAAGTATGAGCTGTACGCGGAATATGGAGTTAGAGAATATTGGGTAGTTCATCCCACGGATTGTACAGTTTTGATCTATACTTTAATCGATGGAAAATTCCATCCTTCCCGACTTTTTACTTCAGGAGATCAAATAACCTCAAGTGTGATTCCTGGGTTTTCACTTGATCTCGAAGATGTTTTTGAGGGGTAATTAATGAGAGTTTTTTAGAACAAATTCTTAAATATTTCCTCATCCACGAGATTTGGAATAGTCACTTTCAATTCTGGACTTCTATCCATTTCTCGCTGTATTGCTTCCAAAGACCCTGAATTTCTCGCCCAAGCGCGTCTAGCTATTCCATTATTCACGTCATAAAAAAGCATGGATTGGAGCTTTCTTTCTGCTTCTTTACTCCCATCCAGCACCATTCCAAAACCACCATTCATCACTTCTCCCCAGCCTACTCCGCCGCCATTGTGGATCGAAACCCAAGTTGCACCTCGGAAGCTATCGCCAATCACATTGTGAATTGCCATATCAGCAGTAAACTTGCTGCCGTCGTAAATATTACTGGTTTCGCGGAAAGGTGAATCGGTACCACTGACATCATGATGATCTCGGCCTAGCACAATCGGTGCAGAAATTTCTCCCGATAGAATCGCATCGTTGAATGCTTTCGCAATTTTTGATCTTCCCTCAGCATCTGCGTAAAGGATTCTCGCCTGTGAGCCAACTACTAATTTATTTTTCTCAGCTTCTTCTATCCAGGTTATATTATCCTGCATTTGTTGCTGGATAGACGCTGGTGAATTTTGCATGATTTCCTTCAAAACTTGCGCAGCAATCTGATCTGATTTTCTTAAATCTTCTACTTTACCAGATGTGCACACCCAGCGGAAAGGCCCAAAACCATAATCGAAACACATAGGTCCTAAAATATCCTGTACGTAGGAGGGATATTTGAAATCAATTCCATTCGCAGCCATTACCTCAGCTCCAGCCCGGGAAGCTTCCAGCAAAAAGGCATTTCCATAATCGAAAAAGTATGTTCCTTTTGCCACATGTTTGTTGATAGATTGAGCGTGTCGCCTCAGCGTTTCCTGCACTTTTGCTTTGAATTTCTCAGGGTTTTGAGCCATTAGCTGATTGGATTCTTCGAATGATAACCCAGCTGGATAATAGCCGCCAGCCCAAGGGTTGTGAAGGGAAGTTTGGTCAGAGCCCAGTTCTATGAAAATATTTTCGGTATCAAATCGCTCCCATACATCGACGATATTACCTATGAAAGCCAATGAAACAACTTCCTTGTTACGTTTAGCAAGTTGTGTTCTAAGAACTAACTCATCCAAGTTCTCGATGAGTTCATCTACCCATCCTTGCTCATGTCTTTTTCTTGCTGCTGCCGGATTTACTTCTGCGCAGATGGTAATGCAGCCAGCAATATTTCCAGCTTTCGGTTGTGCACCACTCATTCCGCCCAGACCTGCTGTCAAAAATATTTTCCCGGCAGGTTTTTCTCCATTTTTTAATTTCTTGCGAAAAGCATTCATGACTGTAATAGTCGTACCGTGCACTATCCCTTGAGGTCCGATGTACATAAATGAACCAGCCGTCATTTGTCCATATTGAGTCACGCCCAAAGCATTGTATTTCTCCCAATCATCTGGTTTGGAATAATTTGGAATCATCATTCCATTAGTGACTACAACTCGTGGAGCATCTAGAGAAGATGGGAAAAGCCCCATGGGATGGCCAGAGTAAATATGTAAAGTCTGCTCCTCAGTCATCTCAGAGAGATACTTCATCACCAAAAGGTATTGTGCCCAGTTTTGAAAAACAGCGCCATTTCCTCCGTAAGTGATCAATTCCTCTGGATGCTGCGCAACCGCAGGATCCAAGTTGTTTTGGATCATCAACATGATCGCTGCTGCTTGCTGACATTTCGCAGGATATTCCTGAATCGGCCTCGCATGCATAGCATATTCAGGTTGAAATCTATACATGTATATCCTCCCAAATTCTTTCAGTTCATCGAAGAATTCAACAGCTAATTCAGCATGCCATTCTTTTGGGAAATAACGTAGCGCATTCCTCAAGGCTAGTTTTTTCTCTTCTGGTGAAAGTATGTCCTTACGTTTTGGTGCATGACTCAAACTTGTATTTCTAACTTTTCTTGGAGGAAGTTGAGAAGGAATGCCTTGGGATATTTCTGCTTTAAGAGTCATGCTATTTACGATTTTTGAATTACGATTTACGAGCTTTATTTGAACCTCTGTCGTAATTCTATGATCTGAAGTTTATACTTAATGTCTTGATTCTTGGATCTAAAATCTAATGTCTAAAGTCTCCTGTCTTTTCTCCTCTTTTCCAGACTTGCGCTGGTTTCAACTTGCCTTGATGATAAAGGATTTCTCTATAATCTGAAGTTGGGAAAAGGTTGAAATCAGCTAAAAGACCAGCTCTCAAAACTCCTCTATCTTCTAACCCTAAGGCTGCGGCTGCTCGAAAGGTTAAACCTGCTAGGACTTCTGCGGTGCTGAGTTTTTCGAAAGTTGCCAAGATGGAAGCCTGTGTTATCAGATCACCCATTGGAGCAGAACCAGGATTCCAATCGCTACCGATCGCCAAAGACCCGCCCTGATCAAGAATTTTTCTGGCTGGCGTAAATGCGCAACCCAAGCCAATTGAAGCTCCTGGGAGTGCGACGGCGATCGTTTCGGATTTCGCCAGAATATCAATTTCTTTTTTGCCTGAAGCTTCTAGATGATCGGCTGATTTTGCACCAAATTTTGCTGCTACTTCAGATCCGCCCGTCGTGAATTGATCGGCATGAACAGTAAGATCAAACCCTAAATCTTTTGCTTTTTGGTAATAGCTCACAATCTCATCAGGAGAGAAAGCGCTTTTTTCGATAAAGGAATCGATTCGATTTGTTAGATTTTCTGACTTGAGAATTGGGAATAGTTCTTCAGAAATCATTACCAGATACTCTTCATTTGTTCCCTCAAAATCTCTGGGTTTCATATGGGCTGCCAAACAAGTAGAAATTAAATCAGCCTTGGTTTCTGAATTTGCTTCTCGTATTGCTCGAAGCATTTTGAGTTCTTCTGCAACATTCAGCCCGTATCCACTTTTCACCTCAATAGTCGTAACCCCTTCGCTCAAATGTCGATTTGCATTTAAAGCTGTCCTTTCAGCCAGTTCTTTCTGATTGAGATTTCTGGTTTGACTAACGGTGTCCCAAATTCCACCGCCAGCTTCCGCGATTTCTAGGTAAGATTTGCCAGCATTTCTCATTGCAAAATCTCTAGCTCGGGTTCCGCCAAAACAAATATGAGTATGACAGTCGATCCATCCTGGAAGGGCCACAAACTCACCGTCAAGCTCAATAAGCTCTACATTTTTTGTCTTGGCCTGATCTAGTAAATGAGAATATTCCCCAACTTCAAGAATTTTTTCGTCTTCAATTAAAATTCCTGCATTCTCCAGAATCATCAATTGCTCGTCTTTCAAAGCCCCTTTTATGGGAAGATTGTCAAGTGTTAGTAATTGCGTAATTGGTCCTAGTAATTTGTGCATGTTACAAGTTTTGAAATGGATATGAAAAAATGTGGTTGGTGGATAATATATATGGGATATAGACTATTAATCATGGACTTTTAATTAAATACTAAATAAGTTACTCCACTCCGTCTCAAAAGGCAACCCTTCTACTTTCGCTACCTCATTCGCGATTTCGATCAATTCGCCACTTTGAATCATCTCAATCGCCGCTTCCATATCCTCAGTCATCACGCGATCATTGATTACAGGAGCTATACTTTTTCGAACATGCTCGTGTATGGCAGTCATTACTTTTCCAGACTTCAAAGGAGCATGGAAATCCATCGCTTGAGCAGCATAAAATAGCTCAATTCCCAGAATTTTCTCCACGTTTCCAATGACTTGCAGGGCTTTTCTCGCACCAATTGAACCCATACTTACGTGATCTTCTTGACCAAGGGAAGTTGGGATGCTGTCGGCTGAAGCAGGAAAGCAAAGTCCTTTATTCTCCGAAGCCAAAGCAGCTGTAGTGTACTGAGGAATCATTAGACCAGAATTCAATCCCGTTTCCTTCAACAGTAACTTAGGGACACCAGGCGTGTCACCCTCAAGGGAAAGATATATTCTGCGATCTGAAATATTCCCCAATTCTGAAGCTGCAAGACAGGCATAATCCAACGGTAACGCGATGGGCTGACCATGGAAACTTCCGCCCGAGATGGTGTGATCCTCGCTGAACACAACCGGATTATCCGTGACGGAATTGATTTCTGTTTCGATGGCATCCTTCAAATGTAACCAGGCATTTCTCGATGCTCCATGAACTTGCGGCATACAGCGCAAAGAATAGGGATCTTGAACTCTAGCACAATCCAAATGTGAATTGACGATTTCAGATTCATGAAGTAGGTTCAGGATAGTCTTAGCTACATGCTGATTTCCTGCAAAAGGTCTAAGCTGGTGCAGTTCTGGAGAAAATGGTTTGATCGATCCCATCAAACCCTCAATCATCATCCCTCCAGTGATGTCAGCATGGACAAGCAAATTATGCAATCGGTCTACGATTTTTACACCATAGGCAGCCATGAACTGAGTGCCGTTAATTAGTGCCAAACCTTCTTTTGGACCAAGGGAAAGTGGTTTGATCTCAAGTTTTTCAAATAGTTCTGAAGTTTTTATAATTGCACCTTCGAAATGGACTTTTCCTAGCCCCAGCAACGGTAAAAACAAATGAGAAAGTGGAGCTAAATCGCCTGAAGCTCCTACTGAACCTTGGATGGGAACAACCGGAATTACCTCATTATCCAACATCCACATCATTCGATCCAAAGTCTCTAATCGAATTCCAGAAAATCCCTGAGCCAAAGCCTGCAGTTTAAGTACAAGCATCAATTTGGAGATTTCAATCGGGACAGGTTCACCTAAGCCAACAGCATGGCTTTTCAAGAGATTTTCTTGCAAAGTCTGGGTGTCGGCAGCGGAGATTTTACTGGTGCAAAGAGGACCGAAACCAGTATTGATTCCATAAACTGCCTTTTCACGGTTAGCAATATTGGCAACCGCTTGGGAAGAAGCTTGAACTTTTTCTCTGGTTTCACGGCTGAGAATTCCTTCGAGTTCTTTTCTCGCTAGCTTTAAAGCTATGCCGGTAGTCAGTTGATCTAATCCGAAGTTGAATGTTTTCATTGCTAATTGGGTAAATATTCTAGGGCCTCTACAAAGATACCATGCCTTAATGATAAGTTTTGATATCAATATTGTCAATATGTGATACCTTTAAGGTATCATGGAGTTAAGACATCTGAATTATTTTAAGGCTGTTGCAGAAGAGTTGAATTTCCGGAAAGCAGCTGAACGCTTGTTTATTTCGCAACCTGGATTGAGTCGGCAGATCAAGCAGTTGGAAGAAATTTTTGAGGTTCAATTATTTGAACGGGATCAGAAGCATGTGGCATTGACGGTGGCTGGAACTTACCTGAAAGGCGAGGTTGATTTTGTGCTCAATCATCTGGAGGTGACCAGAAGTCAGTTGAAGTTAATCGCAGCTGGGAAAATCGGAGAATTGAGAATTGGCTTCCTGGGTTCGGCATCCAATCAGGTTTTACCGGATTTGCTAGGCAAACTGAATGCTAATCAACCCTTGATCAGTACTAGCTTAGAAGAGTTGAGTAATTCTGTTCAAGTGGAAATGATAGAGAAAGATAAGTTGGACCTGGGTTTCGTAAGGTTAGCGTCTGTGCCGAGTGATTTGGAAATGAAGGTGGTTTTGCGGGATAGTTTTTCATTGGTTGTGCCTAAAGATCATCCTATTCAGACTAAGGATTTTCATTCTGTCAATCAATTTCGCGATGAATCTTTCGTTCTGTTTTCCTCAGACTACAGCAATCTATATTACGAGCAGATCATTGGGATTTGTCGAGATGCAGGATTCTCACCCAGGATTAGACATAAATCTGTCCATGCATTGACTATTTTCAAATTAGTGGAAAATAAGATGGGAGTGGCGATCGTACCAACTTCCCTCAAGGAAGGGTATGAATTAAATGTTCGATTTATGCAGATTCCGGAGATTCCGCAATTCACGGAGCTTTCAGCAATTTGGAAAGCTGGAAATAGAAATCCTGCGCTGAAACAAGTTTTGCCTTTGATTTAGAAAAAGGGTGATTCCTGATTTCCTGAGGAAAATATTTAGCAAATTCGAGAATGAAGTATATTTAAATCAAACAGAATGGATGAATATCAAACTAGCTCTGACAAGCTGACAAAATCTTTATTTGTGATTTATCTGATCGTCATGGGATGGATAATTTTGCTAAAGCTTGGAGTTCAATTTTCTTATATGGAAGAGCGGAGATTCAATTTGGTTCCTTTTGCAAATGGCTATTATAGCATGATGGAGACCATCATGAATGTGGTAATTTTTATTCCCTTAGGAATGTATGCCGGAGCATTATTTAAAAACAAACTTTTTGGGTTTAAGTTGTTTTTCTTTTTCCTGATCAGTTTGATACTCGAAGGGTTACAATATGTGTTTAAATTAGGTGCATTTGACATCACAGATTTAATGACAAATACGACAGGGGGAATCATTGGCTATTTGCTGTATTTGGCATTTAGAGTATTATTTAAAACTCCATTTAAAGCTCAAAAATCCTTCAACCTAATCTTTGGAGTGGGAACAATTCTAATTGTATTCCTTCTGATTTTACTCAAACTAAATATGCTTCCCATAAGATATCAGTAGGAAAGAGGTTATTCGAATACCTTCAGATTGCATTTATATATACTGCGAAATCTTTATTTTGAGCCTTCAAAACCAAATGTCGGGTGAATGTCGGGCTTAAACCGAGCCTATTTCGCCAAAAGTCACAATTCAATCCTAGAAATTGCCATGGTAAATCAAACTATACACACGATGAAACAACCAGAATTAGGCAAGCGAATCTCTGAAATGAGAAAAGCAAAAGGATTGACTCAGGAGGAGTTGGTCGA
>TARA_R110002020_G_scaffold26460_58_pt1 | contig 14664 bp, 13 predicted proteins | sample TARA_R110002020 | Tara Oceans TARA_R110002020 (sample SAMEA4396489) | marine metagenome | biome: Westerlies Biome; feature: [MES] marine water layer (ENVO:01000295) within the mesopelagic zone...; material: water (ENVO:00002006), including particulate matter (ENVO:01000060) such... | reverse complement strand
CCGGAACTGCCGGTCGCCGCGGTCGACGAGCCGGGCACCGAACTCCTGCTCCAGCGCGGCCAGGCGGGCGGAGATCGCCGGCTGCGAGGTGTTCAGGAGCTCAGCGGTGCGGCCGAAATGCCGGGTGCGGACGAGTACGACGAAGGTGTTGATGTCCACGATGCGCATGCGCGCGATCTTAGACTCGATTCCGATGTATCGCGCAGCCCTGCCTTCCCGGGGCGCCATTGGGTCCAGGGTCACCCCGCGATCATGATGTGGCGCGCCTGGGTGTAGTCGATGAGCGACTGCATCGACAGATCGGAGCCGTAGCCGGAATTCTTGGTGCCGCCGTGGGGCATCTCGGTGGCGAACACGCCATGGGTGTTGATCCACGTCACGCCGTAGTCGAGGGCGTTGGCGATGCCCATGGCAGCCTTGGCGTCCCGCGACCACACCGACGAGGCTAGCCCGTATTCCGAAGCGTTTGCCCAGCGCAGCGCGGTCTCGGCGCCGTCGAAGGGGGTGATGGTCACCACTGGGCCGAACACCTCCTTCTGCACGATCTCGGCCTCGATGGGTGCGGAGACCAGGGTGGGGGCGTAGTAGAAGCCCGCCTCGCCGGGAATGGCGCCGCCACTGACGATATCGGCGCCGGACTTTCGCGCCCGGTCGACGAATCCGGCCACGCGTTCCTGCTGGCGCCGGGAGATCAGCGGCCCGAACTCGACGTCGTCGCGCTCCGGCGCGCCGTAGACGAGCCCGTCGACCATGGCGGCCATCCGGCCTGTCAGGTCCTGGACGATGGATCGGTCGGCGAGGATGCGGCAGGCGGCGGTGCAATCCTGGCCCGCATTGTAGAAGCTCGCCTCGCGTAGCGTCTCCACCAGGCTGTCGAGGTCGGCATCGGCGAGCACGATCACCGGAGCCTTTCCACCGAGTTCCAGGTGCGTGCGCTTGAGGCGCTCGCCCGCGGCAGCCTGAAGCACGGCGCGACCGGTGCGCACGTCGCCGGTCAGCGAGATCATGCGGACCTGCGGATGGGAAATCAGTTGCTGGCCGACGTCAGGGCCATTGCCGCAGATCACGTTGACGACGCCGTCGGGCAGGCTTTCGGCAAGCAGCGGCGCCAGCCGGAGCAGGCTGAGCGGCGTGTTCTCCGACGGCTTGATGACCACCGTGTTGCCGGCCGCGATGGCCGGCGCGATCTTCCAGGCCGCCATCAGCAGCGGATAGTTCCAGGGGGCGATGGAGGCAACGACGCCGATCGGGTCGCGGCGCAGCACGCTGGTCATCGCAGCCGACCGGTAGCCGTTGGCGGCGATGCCGGGAACGTTGCGCACGGCGGTCGCGAAGAAGCGGAACACGTCGGCTACATTCATCAACTCGCCGGCCTCCACGAACTGCCGCGGCTTGCCGGTGTTCAGCGATTCCGCCTCGGCCAGGCTGGCGGCCTCCGCCTCGATGCGGTCGGCGATGGTGAGAAGCGCGCGGCTGCGCTCTTTCGGCGTGGTCCGGCGCCAGGCGGCAAACGCGGTCTGGGCCGTTTCGACCGCTCGGTCGACCTGGCCGGGACTGGCCGAGGCGACTTCGGCGAGGATGGTGCCGCGGGCCGGATCGAACGCCGGATCCGCGGGGCCGTCACCTGCAACGAAGGCGCCGTTGATGAAGAGACGGGTCTCAAGCGTGGTCATGGGGCGATTCCGTTCTGGTCTCAGCGGCCGGGCGTGCCCGCGGCGGCACTTCTATTCTTCGTTCTCTGCAATCACGCGGATCCGCGAGGGATCGATCGCCAACCCCACCGTGTCACCGCGGTCGAACGGCACGTCGTTGGGGGCAAGCACGCGGATCTCCTGGTCGCCGACGCGCACCACGTAGCGGTTGCGCGCGCCCAGATAAACGCGGGTGCGCACCGATCCCCTGAAGGCATGCGCATCGTAGGGCGCGACGAGGGCGATGTCTTCCTGGCGCATGGCGAGGGTGGCGGGGCCCCGCGATACCTCGGTAGGGCCAAGCGCCACCCGTTGGCCGTCGGAGAGCGTCGCCACCGGGCCGTCCGCATCGTCGGCGAGGGTGGCCGGCAGCAGGTTCGCGGCCCCCAGGAAACTCGATGCGAAGCGCGTCGCCGGATGCGCGTAGATCTGCGCCGGCGCGCCTTCCTGCTCGATGCGCCCCTTGTTGATCAGGACGATGCGGTCCGACAGGCTCAGCGCCTCCTCCTGGTCGTGGGTGACGAACAGGGTGGTCAGGCCCAGACGCTTGTGGATCTCGATCAACTCCACCTGCATGTCCTCGCGCAGACGGGCGTCGAGATTGGACAGCGGCTCGTCGAGCAGCAGCACCTGGGGCTTGGAGACGATGGCGCGTGCCAGTGCCACGCGCTGCTGCTGACCGCCGGACAACTGGTTCGGCTTGCGCTCCGCCATCTGGCCGAGGTGTACCGTCTCGAGCGCCTCGCGCACCCGCTCGTGCTGATCCTCGCGTGCGCCGATGCGGCGCATGCGCAGCGGAAAGCGCACGTTTTCGGCGACGCTCAGATGCGGCAGCAGCGCGTAGGACTGAAACATCATCGCGATGTCGCGGCGCTCCGGCGGCAGCTCGGTGACGTCCTCGCCGCCGATCATCACCCGGCCGGAGGTCGGCGCCTCGAGCCCGGCCACGGTGCGCAGCAGCGTGGTCTTGCCGCAGCCCGACGCGCCCAGCAGGCTGACGAACTCGCCCTCGGCGATCGCCAGCGACACGCCGTGCAGGACCTCGACCGGGCCGAAGGACTTTCTGATGTCGGTGAGGGTGACGTCGGCCATGGGCGGTCAGGGGCTCACGCGTTGGAGAAGCGCTGCAGCCCGAGGACCCGGTCGATCACGAGGATCAGCAGGACCGTCAGGCCGATCATGATGGTGGAGACGGCGGCGACCGACGGGTCGGGGCTGAATTCCAGCTGCCCGTAGATCTGCACGGGCAGTGTGGTCAGGCCCGGCCTGCGCAGGAACAGCGACAGCACCGCCTCGTCGAAGGAAATGTTGAAGGCGAAGAAGGCGCCGGCGGCCAGCCCCGGCAGGCACTGGGGCAGCACCACCAGCCACAGCCGCCGGATGCGGTTGGCGCCCATCGTCTTGGCGGCTTCCTCCAGATAGGGATCGGCCTCCGACAGCACGGCAAGGGTGGTGCGGACGACGTAGGGCGTGGTGACGACGGTGTGGCCGATCCACAGGGTGACGACCGAGACCGGGCCGAAGATCGCGCTCCACAGCATCAGCATGCCGATGGCGTAGATGATGGTCGGCAGAACCAGCGGCGACAGGAAGAAGGTCGCCAGCGCGCCGGATCCCGGCAGCGCGCGCCGGTTGATGCCGATCGCCGCCATGCAGCCGAGGACGCTCGCCGACAGGGTGACGAGGATGGCCACCTGCAGGCTGATCCAGGCGGAGCCCACATAGGCGTCCGACGACAGCACCTCCCGGTACCAGCGCAGCGAAAAGCCGGTGGGCGGAAACGCGATGAACTGGCTTTCCGACACCGACACGCCGATCACCACCACCAGCGGCGCCAGTAGCAGGATCGCGGTCGCCACCACGAAGACGATGCTGGTGATCCGGAGCCAGCCGGGGACCGCCCTAACCATTGCGGCCTCCCGACAGGCGCGCATAGGGCAGGAGAACCAGCAGAACACCGACGAACAGGATGACCGCCTGGGCGGCGGCGAACGGCCAGTCGAGGGTCTGGGTGACCGAGCGGTAGATCGACGTGGCCAGCATCTGGATGCGCGAGCCGCCGAGCAGGTTCGGGGTTACGAACGAGCTCGCCGACAGGGTGAACACCAGCAGCGAGCCGGCGACGATGCCCGGCAGCGACAGCGGCAGCACGACGGTGCGCACGGTGGTCAGGAAGCTGCAGCCCATGGTGCGGGCCGCTTCCTCCAGGCGCGGGTCGATGCGGGTGATGACGCCGAGAATCGACAGGGTCATGAACGGCAAGAGCACCTGCACCATGCCGATGACGATGGCGGTCTCTGTGTGCATCAGGGCGAAGCTGCGGCCGACCAGGTCGAGGTCGCGCAGGATGTCGGAGACCAGGCCGCTGCGGCCGAGAAGCACCATCCAGCCAAAGGTGCGCACCACCACGCTGGTCATCAGCGGCAGGATCACCATCAGCACCAGAAGAAGCCGCAGGCGGCGGCCGACGTGGGCCATGATGTAGGCCAGCGGGAAGCCGATGGCGGTGCAGATGGCTGTGATGACGATGGACAGGCGGACGGTGCGCCAGAGCACGCCGAGATAATAGGAGTCGCCGAGGAAGCGCGAAAAATGGTCGAGCGTCGGACCGGTTTCTCCCTGAACCGACAGCGCCAGCATCTGTCCGATCGGCACGAAGAAGGCGAACGCCAGCAGCAGCAGCCCGGGCAGCACCAGTATGATGTTCTCGGTGCGGTCGCTCATGGCCTCAGCGTCGCCGATGCGTCGGGTTTACATGAAGGGAGGGCAGGGGCGGCGCGCCGGTCGCGGCCGCCCCCGTCCTGGTTGCTCAACGCGAGATCGTGCGGTTCCACTGGTCGACCCACGCGGACCGGTTGGCCTCGATGACGATCGGGTCGAAACGCAGCAGGCCCTTCACGCCTTCCTCACCGTAGGCAAGGTCGCCGGCGACGTCATCGGACACCTCGACCTTGGCGTTGGTCGGCGAGTAGCGCAGCTCGTTTGCCATGCAGGCCTGGGCGTCCGGCGAGATCTCCATGTCGATGAACTTCAGCGACAGGTCGCGGTTCGGGCGGCCTTCCACCAGGTTGGCGGTGATGAAGCTCGCCGGCGTGCCTTCCTTTCCCTGCACGAATTTCGCCGGCAGGCCGGCCTTGCGCAGGGTGTAGGCGTAGTCGGAGGCGTAGGCCGCGAGCCAGGCGTCGTTCTGGGCGAACTCCTGCTGGATCTCCGGCGAGGTGGACACGACGATGGCGCCGTTCTCAAGCAGCTTGGTGACGGCGTCGAGGCCCGGCTGGATGTTCTCCAGCGAGCCGCCCTCGGCTTTGTTGAGCATCAGGAAGCCCAGCATGCCGTAGCCGTTGGAGATGTCGGTGAGCACGACATGTTCGGCGAACTCCGGATCGAGCAGGTCGGTCCAGCTGGCCGGGGCCTTCGGAGCGTTCTCGTCGTTATAGAGGAGCCCGATGACGGCGATCGAGTAGGCCGGGCCTTCGCCCTTGGCGAGGCCTTGCTTGGCGAAGTCGTAGAGGTCGGGCGCATTGGCGAGCTCGCCGTCCGCGATCGGCGACAGCAGGCCTTCCTGGGCGCCGACGATCTCCTGTCCCCCGGAGAAGTGAATGACATCGAACTGCGGCGCATCCTTCTGGGCGCGCAGCTGGGCGAACGCATCGGCGGAATAGGCCGTGACGATCTGAACCGTAGCCCCGGTGGCCTTCTCGAACGGGTCGATGATGCACTTGCGGTGGGCGGTCTCGTAGGCGCCGCCGAACGAGTTGATGGTGATAGACTGCGCCTGGGCGAGCACGGTGCCCGCCATCAGCGCGGTGGCGGCGGTGGCCGTCAGCTTCGCAAACCTGTTCATGACTCTCCTCCAGTCCGTCTGATGAAACCCCGACCGGTTCCGCGTTGGGTCTGTCCCTGCGCGCGGAGCCGTCGCTGCCGTGCTGTCGGCGGAGCATCGCCATTGGCCACCGGGCCGGGACGCGCCGCCTTCCCCGTTGCCGGCGGCGAGGCGCCGCCGGATCGTGCGTCAGGCGCGGCGGCCGATCTCGACCGTCTTGATGCCTTCCTTGCGGATCAGCCGGCACTGTTCGGCGAGCGCGTCGAGCCCCTCGGTGACGCGGCCGAAATAGGTGCACGGGATCCAGCCGGTCGGGCCGAAGGTGCGGCCGCCGGCGGCATAGAACATGCCGATCTCCCAGAACTCATCCGGGTCGATCTTGAAGAAATTCTTCGGCTGATAGAACCACAGGAGCTCGCCCGGATCGGGAAGAACCGTCTGGTTCTCCGGCGGCAGGCTGAGCGGGTCGAAGGTCTGGTTCTCCTTCGGCAGGCCCATCATGATTTCCGGGCCCGAGAAGATGGCGTGGCTCGCCGGCACCGAGATCGGCTTTTCGAGCGCGCCCCAGAGGGCCTCGCAGGTCTTCGGGGCCGTCTCCCAATAAAGCGTGATGATGCCCTCGACACCCGCTTCAACGAATTTGATGTAGAGGCTGCGGTCCATAGGCGCTCCTTGCATAGCAGAACGCCCATAGTCTGCGCGGTTTTCGATCCGCGTCTAATTGCAATATCAAATCCGGTCGATCAGGAATTTCTATCGCCTCGCACTGGCAGGCGTCGCTCTTGCCCCATCCGGCGGCATGCCGCCGCCCGGGGCATATTATGGCAAGGTCGGCCGGTCGCCCTGACCGAAGGTCATGCCGCCAATGCAGCCCGATCAGGCAGGGGAACTGACGACCGACAGCCGGGATCTTAGCGCCTCTTCGATGAAGGTGCCGGTGTTGGTGTAGTGGGCTGCGATCGACGCCGCGCCGGCCTCGGCGTCGCGTGCGAGGGCGGCGTCGCGAAGGATCGCGTGCTCGGCGATGACGTCTCGACCGGCACGGCGGCCGGTTCCCTCGGCCATCAGGTGCGGGCGCCGGTAGCGCTCCGACTGCACGTACAGCTGCTCCGCCAGATGCAGCAGCGACGGCGATCCGCTGCCGTCCAGCAGCGCGCGATGGAAGGCGGCGTGTCGCTGCTCGAAAAGTCGGCGGTCGGTGTCTGGCTGCGGCGCCCGCGCGGCGCACCTTGAAAAGGCGTGGAACGCGCCGACGACGCGGGCTTCCCACATCTCGTCGCCGTTGCGGATCGACAGGCGGAAGGCCTCGCTTTCCACCAGGATGCGGGCGCGCAGGATGTCCCACATCTCGTCGAGGGAAAGCGGCGCGACGCGAAATCCGCGCAGGCTGGTCTGGGCCGTGAGCCGGTCGGCGGCAAGCCGGGTGAGGGCCTCGCGGATCGGCGAGAAGGAGTAGCCGTAGCGCTCCTTCAGCGCCTCCAGGCGCAGGGGTTGCTCTGGCTGGAAGACTCCATCCAAGATGTCGTCGCGGATTTCGTCGTAGGCGCGATCGGCAAGGCTCCCGGCGGGCTTCTCGATGGTGGTATCCGTCGGGGTCATGCGCAGGACATTGCTCACGGGCTGGCGGACCACCGCCGGTTGTCGACCCGACCAAATATCCGCGAACTGGCCCTTTTTCGCAAGATCGCTGATTTTATAAAATCTTGACGGGGGAGCGGAGAGGGCGTTAGCTCTGCGGCAATGACGCAAGGGGCGGGCCGGCCGCGTGCCGGGCAAGCGAGGAGAAGTCGGGTGAGCAAGGCTTACGACGAATATCGCGAGGACGTTGCCGGCCGGGCAAACGTCGAGGACACGCCGGAGCTCGTCGCCTACTACAAGGAACTGGCGGAAACCGACACGGCGGCGCTGTGGACGGTGGCCAACAAGATCGAGCCGTGGGAGCCGGTCTCCTCCTCGGTGCCGGTTCTGTGGCGCTACGCCGACCTGCGCGACAAGGTGCTGAAGTCGCTCGACCTGGTCACCGCCGAAAAGGCCGGGCGCCGGGTCATCTACCTGAACAACCCGGGACGCACCGATGTCGCCGCCGCCGTCGGCTGGCTCTATTCCGGCCTTCAGGTCATGAAGCCGGGCGAGCGCGCCTCCGCCCACATCCACGCGGCGTCCGCGCTGCGCTTCATCATCGAGGGGCAGGGCGCCTACACCATCGTCGACGGCCACAAGATGACGCTCGGCCCCAACGACTTCGTGCTCACCCCCAACGGCACCTGGCACGAGCATGCCATCGCCGAGGACGGGACCGAGTGCATCTGGCAGGACGGGCTCGACATCCCGCTCACCAATGCACTGGAGGCGAACTTCTACGGCGTCCACGAGGATCTGCATCAGGTCGTCGGCTATCCGGTGAACGACTCCACCGCCCAGTGGGCTGCGCCCGGAATGCTGCCGGCCGGGGAAACCTGGAAGAAGGGCTACTCGCCGCTCTTCAAATACGAATGGGAACCGGCCTACGAGGCGCTGACCCGCCACGCCCAGGCGTCCGACGGCTCGCCCTACGACGGCATCTTCATGAACTACGTCAATCCGGCGACCGGCGGCCATGTCATGCAGACCATCGGCGCCAGCATGCAGCTCCTGCGGCCGGGCGAGCGCACCAAGGCGCACCGCCACACCGGCTCGTTCCTCTATCACTGCGCCAAGGGCTCGGGCTATTCGATCATCAACGGCAAACGCTTCGACTGGAAGGAGCACGACATCTTCTGCGTGCCTTCCTGGGCGTGGCACGAACACGGCAACCTGTCGGAGACCGACGACGCCTGCCTGTTCTGCTTCAACGACGTGCCGGTGATGGAGAAGCTCGGCTTCTGGCGCGAGGAGGCTTTCGGCGACAACGGCGGCCAGCAGCCCGTCCTCGCCTGAGCCCCGCCAACCGACATCTGTCTGGCACGGCGGAATGACAGGATGGCTCCATCCGCCGCCGCACCGGGCCCGATCACGGCAATGAACCACGGCCGTTCAACATAAGGCCGCCCATGCGGCCGACCATGAGAAGAGACCGATGAAACTCGTCACCTACCGCAAGTCCGTTGAAGATCCCGCCCGCCTCGGCGCGCTCGTCGAAGGCTATGTCCTCGACGTGGAGCGGCTTGGCTACGGCGTCGGGATCGACCTGCCGGACCGCATGCTGGACCTGATCGCGGCCGGGCCGGCCGCCTGGCGGGTGCTCGGCCAGCTGATCGAGGTCGGCTTCGACGACTGGGCTGTCGATGCGGTGATTCCGTTCTCCAACGTGACGCTGCTGGCGCCCATCCCGCGGCCTTCCAAGAACGTCTTCGGCATCGGTCTCAACTACGTCGAGCACGTCGAGGAATCGGCTCGCAGCCTCGACACATCGATCGAGCTGCCGAAGGAGCCGGTGATCTTCTCCAAGCCGCCCACGGCGGTCATCGGCCCCAACGAGCCGATCCGCCACAACGCCGCGCTCACCCAGCAACTCGACTGGGAAGTCGAGCTCGCCGCCATCATCGGCACCACGGCACGCGGCGTCTCGAAGGAGAACGCCCTCGACCACGTGTTCGGCTACTCGGTGATGGTCGATGTCTCGGCTCGAGACTGCCGCCGCGCCGGCCAGTGGATCGTCTCCAAGGGGCAGGACACCTTCGCGCCGTTCGGGCCGTGCATCGTCACCGCCGACGAGATCGGCGACCCGCAGGATCTCGACCTGTGGCTGACCATCAACGGCGAGGAGAAGCAGCGCTCCAACACCAAGCACATGCTGTTCAAGGTCGATCACCTGATCTCGGATATCTCGACCTCCATGACGCTCGAGCCGGGCGACATCATCGCCACCGGCACGCCGTCGGGCGTTGGCGCGGGCCGCGACCCGCAGGAGTTCATGTGGCCGGGCGACGTGCTGGAGTGCGGCGTGGAGAAGATCGGCATGCTCCGTCATCCGATCGTCAAGGCGTGATCCGGTGACGGCGCCGGAGAGCGGGTTCCGTTCCTTCGACTTCACCGCCATGTCGGCGGACGAGTGCTACCGCCTGCTCGCCTCCTCGATCGTGCCGCGCCCGATTGCCTGGGTGGTGAGCCGGTCCACGGCCGGCGTGCTGAACGCGGCGCCCTATTCCTTCTTCAACTGCTTCGGGGGGGATCCGCCGGTCATCGCGATCGGCTTCCTGCCCCAGGAGCCGATCAAGGACACGCCGCAGAACATCCTCGATACCGGCGAGTTCGTGGTTCACCTGGTCTCCGAGGACCTGGGCGAGGTCATGAACCTCACCTGCATCGATGCGCCGCCCGAAGTGGACGAAGTGGCGCTCGCTGGGCTGGAGACGGTGCCGAGCACCCAGGTCGGGCCGCCGCGCCTCAAGGCGGCCACCGCCGCCTTCGAGTGCCGGATGAGCCACCATATCTGGACCGGCCCGAAGCAGCTGCTCGTCGTCGGCACGGTGGTGGAGGCGCACTTCCGGCGCGACATCATCAGCGACGGCGACCGGCCGCACCTCGACACGCCGAACATGCACCTGATCGGACGCATGCACGGCCGTGGCGTCTACGCGCGCACCACCGATCTTTACGAAATGGACCGGCCCCGCTGGAGCGACCGGGAACAGACAGAGGAGACGGGCTGACATGGGCAAGGTGACGCTGGCGGTGGTACAGGCCGCGACGGTCCCCTTCGACGCCGAGGCCGCGACCGCCAAATGCGTGGGGCTCCTCGCCGAAGCGGCGGGCAAGGGCGCAAAGCTGGTCGTCTTCCCGGAAGCCTTCATCGGCGGTTATCCGAAGGGGCTCGATTTCGGCTGCTGCATCGGGCGGCGGACGCCCGAGGGGCGCGACGACTTCCGCCGCTACGTCGAAGGCGCCATCGCGGTGCCGGGACCGGAGACCGAACAACTGGTCGAGGCCTGCGCGGAAGCCGATGTCCACGCGGTCGTCGGGGTCATCGAGCGCGACGGGGGCACGATCTATTGCACCGCGCTCTATCTCGGCCCGCAGGGTCTGCTCGGCAAGCATCGCAAGGTGATGCCGACCGGCTCGGAGCGCCTCGTCTGGGGCTTTGGCGACGGCTCGACGCTGACCGCGGTCGACACCCCCTATGGCACGCTCGGCGGCGCCATCTGCTGGGAAAATTACATGCCGATGCTGCGCATGGCGATGTACGCCAAGGGCGTCGAGCTGTGGGCCGCGCCGACTGCCGATGACCGGGAGAGCTGGCCGTCCACCATGCGCCACATCGCCATGGAAGGCCGCTGCTTCGTGCTGTCGGCCTGCCAGGTCATGCGCCGCTCCGACTATCCCGACGACTACCAGAGCCGCATCGAGGCCGAGCCCGACGATTACCTGATGCACGGGCGCTCGCTCATCGCCGGGCCGCTGGGCGAGGTGCTCGCGGGTCCGCTGGTCGACGAGGAAGCCATCCTGACGGCTGAGGTCGACATGGCCGACCTCGTCGGCGCGAAGCTCGACTTCGACGTCGCCGGTCACTACGCGCGGCCTGACATCTTCGCGCTGCAGGTGGACGAGCGGGTGAAGTCGCCGGTCGACGCGGCAAGATAGGCATCTTCCGCAAGAGCGCGCTTGCGGTCTTTGATGCGGACATGCCGGCAATGAAAAGCCCGGGTCGATCGGCCCGGGCTTTCCCGTCTCTATCGGTGCCCGATCAGGCCGGGTAGATCGCCTTGTCCTCGCCGTCCTCGCGGACCCAGGTGGGCAGGCCGATCTTCGCCAGCACGGACAGGAACGGCTGCGGCGGCAGTTCCTCCACGTTGGCCATCTTCTTCACGTCCCACTCGCCGCTGGCGATCAGCATGGCGGCGGCCACCGGCGGCACGCCGGCGGTGTAGGAAATGCCCTGGCTGCCGACTTCCTGGTAGGCTTCGGCGTGGTCGGCGACGTTGTAGATGAACACTTCGCGCGGCTTGCCGTCCTTGGTGCCCTTCACGACGTCGCCGATGCAGGTTTTGCCGGTGTAGTCAGGCGCCAGCGACTTCGGATCCGGCAGCACCGCCTTCACCACCTTCAGCGGCACCACTTCCTGGCCGTCGGCGAGCGTCACCGGCTGCTCCGACAGGAGGCCGAGATTCTTGAGCACGGTGAAGACGGTGATGTAGCGCTCGCCGAAGCCCATCCAGAAGCGGATGGTCGGCACGCCCATGGTCTGGGACAGCGAATGCAGCTCGTCGTGGCCGCTCATGTAGGTGGTCTGCTTGCCGACCACCGGCAGGTCCCAGTCGTGGCGGACCTCGAACATCTGGTTGGTCTGCCAGGCGTTGTCCTGCCAGGAATAGACGACGCCGGTGAACTCGCGGAAGTTGATCTCCGGGTCGAAGTTGGTCGCGAAGTAGCGGCCGTGGTTGCCGGCGTTGACGTCGACGATGTCGATCTCGTCAATCTTGTCGAAATAGTCGTCGCGCGCGAGCGCCGCATAGGCGTTGACGACGCCCGGATCGAAGCCGGCGCCGAGCACGGCGGTGACGCCGGCCTTCTCGCATTCCTCGCGGCGCTTCCACTCGTAGTTGGCATACCACGGCGGCGTCTCGCAGATCTTTAGCGGATCCTCGTGGATGGCGGTGTCGATGTAGGCCGCGCCGGTGGCGATGCAGGCCGACATGACCGGCATGTTGATGAAGGCGGTGCCGACATTGATGACGATCTGCGCGCCGGTCTTCTCGATCAGCGCCGTGGTGGCGGCCACATCCCGGGCGTCGAGCGCGTGCGCTTCGAGGACGCCCTCGACCTTCAGCGCCTTCTTGTCATGCACGGTGGCGATGATCTCGCGGCACTTCTCCACGGTGCGGGACGCGATGTGGAGATCCCCCAGGACGTCATTGTTCTGGGCGCATTTGTGCGCCACGACCTGGGCCACGCCGCCGGCGCCGATGATGAGGACGTTCTTTTTCATTCCAGGGGGTCGCTCCGTCGTTCTGTCTGCCAAGTCTTCAGGAAAGATTCGTCTCGAAGTCCGTGTAGTCGAAGGCGCGGACGAGGCGTTCGCTGCCGTCGAGCTCGCGCACCGCGATGGACGGCATGCGGACGCCGTTGAACCAGTTCTTCTTGACCATCGTGTAGCCGGCGGCGTCGCGGATGGAGATCCGGTCGCCGATCTTCAGTTTTTCGGGAAAGCGGAACTCGCCGAACACGTCGCCCGCCAGACACGATTTGCCGCAGACCATGTAGCTGTGCGGCCCCTCGTTCGGCGCCACCTTGGCGGTCTCGCGGTAGATCAGGAGGTCGAGCATGTGGGCCTCGATGGAGGAGTCCACGATGGCCAGGTCCTTCTCGTTCGTCAGCGTGTCGAGAACGGTGACCTCCAGCGTCGTGGTGCCGGTAATCGCCGCTTCGCCGGGCTCCAGGTAGACCTGCACGCCGTAGCGCTCGGAGAAGGCCTTCAGCCGCGCGGCGAACGCCTCGACCGGGTAGTCCTCGCCGGTGAAATGGATGCCGCCGCCGAGGCTGACCCACTCGACCTGCGTCAGCAGCGCCCCGAAGCGCTCCTCGATGTCGCCGAGCATCCGGTCGAACAGGCCGAAGTCGGCATTCTCGCAGTTGTTGTGGATCATGAAGCCGCTGACCCGGTCGATGACGGCGGCGACGCGCTCCGGGTCCCATTCACCGAGGCGGCTGAACGGACGCGCCGGATCGGCGAGGTCGAACGAGGACGAGGAGACCCGCGGGTTGAGGCGCAGGCCGCGGACGATGCCGGCCGACTGGCTCTCGAAACGCTCCAGCTGGCCGATGGAATTGAAGATGATCTTGTCGGCGTGGGAGACGACCTCGTCGATCTCGTCGTCGGCGTAGGCGACGCTGTAGGCGTGGGTCTCGCCGCCGAACCGCTCGCGGCCGAGGCGCACCTCGTAGAGCGACGAGGACGTGGTGCCGTCCATGTGCGCGCGCATCAGGTCGAACACGCACCAGGTCGCGAAGCACTTGAGGGCGAGCAAGGTCCGGGCGCCGGAGAGCGTCCGGACGCGGTCCATGACCTCCATGTTCCGGAGGAGGGCGGCCTTGTCGATCAGGTAGTAGGGCGTGCGGAGCATCGCGCGGTGGTTCCAGGTCGGTTCGGGTTCGGGCGGCGACTTTGCGCGAGCATCGTGTCGCTCGGGTGACGAGGGGCGCCTGCGGACCTGCGTCTTAGGCAAACTGCGGGCTTTGGACAACCCGAAAGGCCGGGTCCCGGTGCCCGGCCGGCCGTCCCGACGGCCGGAAACCCTCAGATTTCGGGCCGGAAACGGGGTCGTGGCGACACCGTAGCCAAAAGGATTTGACATCTTCGACGGCTGTGTTTCAATTATCGATATCAAGTTTCACATAATGAAACAAACAGGGGAGAGAAACTGATGCGGCGTATTCTCGCGCTCGCTGGAGCGGCCATGATCCTGGCCGGCCCGGCCCATGCCCAGGACTTCACCTTCAAGATGGGCCATGCGGCCTCGTCCAAGCACCTGTTCCAGACGGGCCTCGACATCTTCGCGGAGAAGGTGGCCGAGAAGACCGATGGCAAGGTGAAGATCGAGGTCTACGGCGACCGCCAGCTCGGCGACGACAAGCAGCTTCTGGAAGGCCTGCAGATCGGCGTGATCGACGGTGCGCTCGTCTCCGCGCCGGTGCTGCCGCTGGTCATCGGGGCGACCTCGTTCGACGCGCTGCAGCTTCCCTTCGTGGTGTCCTCCTACGAAGGCCTGGCCGAGGTGCTCGACTCGCCGGTCGGCCAGGAGCTTCTCGACACCCTCGATGACAAGCAGATCAAGGGTCTCGGCTACGTGGAGGCCGGCCAGCGCCACTTCCTCGCCAAGGACAAGCAGGTCCAGTCGATCGAGGACTTCGCCGGCCTGAAGACCCGCATCGTTCCCATCCCGCTGCACAAGGCCACCTGGGAAGCTGTCGGCGTGAACCCGATCGGCATGGCCTACGGAGAGGTCTATTCGGCGCTGGAGACGGGCACCATCGACGCCGTCGAGATCAACCTTTCGTCGGTGCAGTCGGAAAGCCTCTACGAGCCGGCCAAGCACGTCACCAAGACCGGCCACTATTTCTGGCCGGGCGTGATCATGATGTCCGGCATGTCGTGGAACAAGCTGTCGGATGAGCTCAAGGCCGCGCTGGTCGAGGCGGGACATGAGACCACCCGCGAGCAGTACAAGATCGCCG
>TARA_R110002020_G_scaffold39991_3_pt1 | contig 14670 bp, 18 predicted proteins | sample TARA_R110002020 | Tara Oceans TARA_R110002020 (sample SAMEA4396489) | marine metagenome | biome: Westerlies Biome; feature: [MES] marine water layer (ENVO:01000295) within the mesopelagic zone...; material: water (ENVO:00002006), including particulate matter (ENVO:01000060) such... | reverse complement strand
CGGACGGGATGCGGGCTCGGACACGCACCCCGCCAGCAGAAGCGGCAGGACGATGAGCGTTGTCTTGATCCGACTCATGAATTCCTCACTGAATGCAGCGCCGGTTTTGGCCGAGCATTGTGACAATTTCAAGCGGGATGGCGCACGACCCTTCATCCGCTCTTCGCCGCGCGAATCTCATGGGTCGGAGTGCACTCACCTGCGGTTGCCTGTTCTCATTTCGCAACCTCGTGATAGAGTGCTCTCAGCATCGTGCTTGCGAGTGCAGCCCAGGAGGGGTCCGACATGCCGCTTCGCTTGTGTTCCTACAATCTCGAATGGTTCGACGATCACTTCGACCATCACAACGCCATGCTGACCGACGCTGAATCGGTGGCCCGGCTTGAAGCCGCGGCCTATGTGATGAAGACCATCGACGCCGATATGACAGGCATTGTCGAAGGCCCTGGCACCACCGCCTCGACCGGCAAGAGCACGGTGGCCTGTCTGGAAAACTTCGCCGCGCATTTCGGCTTGCGGCAAAGCAAGGCGCTGATGGGATTTCCCTCGAACGGTCGGCAGGAAATCGCCCTGCTCTACGACCCGTCCAAGGTCAGCGCGGCGCATGATCCGGGCGGCAAGGCCTCAAGCCGCAACAATCCGCCCTTCGACAAGCCGTTCGAATTCGACAGCGACGAAGACGGCGTGCGCGAGATCTACAGCCACTACCGGCCGCCGCTTGAGGCGAAGGTGACGCGGCTCGACACAGGCGCGAGCTTTCAGCTGGCGGTGGTGCACGCCAAGTCGAAGGGCATTTTCTCGAAGAACGACCTGATCCACTATCAGCGCGAGGAAATGCGCAACCGGCGCAAACTGTTCGCCGAATGCTCGCACATTCGCATGCGCATCGACGACTGGCTGGACACCGGACGCTCGGTCGTGGTGATGGGCGACATCAACGACGGACCGGGGATGGACGCTGTCGAGTTCCGCTTCGCGCGATCGGCGGTGGAAACCGTCATGGGCGACGTCTTCGAACCGGAAAAGATCGTCAAGAGCTGGGGCGGCAAGCCGGAATGGGGCGAGTTCGGGTTCGAGCCGTCCTCGGCGCGCTTCACCGACCGGTTCACCGAAGACCCGGTCAACGTGCTGATCGACCATGTGCTGGCCTCGCTCGACCTCAAGGTCGCCGGCCCGGACGCGCATCGGGTGTGGAACCCGTATCAGCTGGACGCGGCCAAGCCGCACAAGAAGATGCTGCTCGCCGCATCCGACCACTTCCCGGTGACGCTCGACCTCGCCTGAGACATGGGGCTTCTCGTGGGCGACCCGCTTCAGCTCGCGCCGACCGCATCAAACCGCTGCCGCGCGGCATTGACGGCCGAGAAATTGTCGGCGGCCCAGAGCACCAGGTCGGTGAGCGGGGTGAATGGAGACGCCGAGCGGGCTCAGGCCGTATTCGACGCTCGGCGGCTTGGTGGCGTGGACCTTGCGGTAGACATAACCGTCGCGCTCGAGGTCGCGCAGCGTCTGGGTCAGCATGCGCTGCGAGATGTCGGGCACCAGCCGGCGCAATTCGCCGAAGCGGTAGGGCCGCTCGCTGAGCGCCTGCAACAGCAGCGTGCTCCATTTGCCGAAGATCCCCTGCATCACCTGCCGCACCGGGCATTTGTCGAGGTCATAGTCGCCTTGCATGGCCTTGAGACGGTCGGCGAACGAGAACTGCGCGTCCATGGGTGGTTCCTTCCCTGTAACCATTGGCGGTGAAACTGCCTTCTTTCACCCCGACCAAGGATACCATATGTCCTGTAACTCTCAATAAGAGAGCAACTTCAATTCCGGATGTGGCTTCGCATCCCCTGGAAAGGACATCTCATGACCGGCAGGATCCTCGTCACCGGCGCTTCGGGCCATCTCGGCGCCCGCATCGTGCATCACCTTCTCGCCACCCATGGCGTGCCCGCCTCCAGCCTCGTGGCCGGATCGCGCGATCCCGGCAAGCTCCCGGAGTTCGCAGGTAAGGGCGTCGAGACCCGGCGCATCGACTTCGACGACGCAGCCTCGCTGAAGGACGGGTTTGCCGGGATCGACCGGCTGCTGATCATCTCGACCGACGCGCTCGACGGCGCCGGCACGCGGCTCAGGCAGCATCTGGCGGCGGTGGAGGCCGCGAAACAGGCGGGCGTCGGCCGGATCTTCTACACCTCGATGCCAAGCCCCGAGGACGCCCTGATCACTTTTGCGCCCGATCATCAGGGCACGGAAGAAGCTATCAGGGCCTCGGGCCTGGCCTACACGATCTTCCGCAACGGCTGGTACATGGAGAACCTGTTCATGGCGCTGCCGCAGGCCTTCGCGAGCGGCCAGTGGTACACGTCCGCGGGCCAGGGCAAGCTCGCCCACATCGCCCGCGAGGACATCGCCCGGGCCATCGCCGCAGGCCTCGCCTCCCCGCCCGCGGAGAATGAAACCTACACCCTGACCGGCGACACGGCGCGCTCGACCGACGAGATCGCGGCTCTGGCGAGCCAGGCCACCGGCAAGCCGCTCACGGTGGTTCATGTCAGCGACGACGACCTGGCCAAGGGCATGGCCGCGGCCGGGGTGCCCGCGCCCTATATCCCCACCTTCGTCTCCTTCGACGCCAACACCCGCGAAGGCAAGATCGCCATGGTGACCGACGACGCGGCAAAGCTCTCGGGCGCGCCGCTCACCTCGCTCGAGGATTTCCTCAAGGCCAACGCGGCGGCACTGGCCGGATAGGTTTCATGCGAAAATCCTGTCTCCCTTCCCGACTGCGGGAGGGAGACGGTGATCGTCCGCGCCGCAATTAGCCGGCAGCAGCGCGTCAGCCGTTCGGCGCGGCCAGGTCGAAGCTGCCCCTGACCGGAATGATGGTCCCGAGCGGCACCAGGGCATTCTCGTAGGAAACTTCGAGCTCCATCTCCAAAATCCCCGAGATCGCGTCGCGTTCGCCGGCAAGCTTGACGAAATTGCTGGCCGGGTCGCGCAGCGGCTTTTTGGCATCGGTCTCAGCGTGCACGACATTGGGGGGAAGCGCATTGCCGTGGAGTGCGATATGCATGTCCAGGCGGCGTCCATAATTGCCGTCATCATGGGCGGTGTCGGTGAAGACGCCGTCATAATGGCCGGTATTGATCGTCATGCCGACCGCGTCGCCCGTGTCGTCGTAGACGGTGCAGGTGATGTGAAGCGGCTCGTTGCTCCCCGACACCACGACGCGCAGGGAGGCGATGCATCTGCCGCACTGGTCAGGGTCGTTCTTGTCGCAGCCGTCGGTGGTGTAGGCCCTGCCGTCGATGACGGCCTGCATCCGGCCAAGATAGGACATGTCTTCCGCGAGCGCAGGCTGCGCGGCAAACAGGGTGGCGGCCATGGCCGCCAGGCGAATTGGCTTCATTGTGGATCCTTCCCGGATTTCGCGCCCGAACCTAGGGGCAGGCGCCGCCAGGACAAAGTCCCCAAATAGGGAACAGCCAGCCGCCGCCGGCCGCTTTCGGTGTCGTTCCGGCTCAGCCGCACGCCTTGACGAACCGCCTCACGGTCTCGGCCATGCCGTGTTCGAGCGCGTCGGCGGTCAGGCCGTGGCCGATCGAGACCTCGAGCAGATTGGGCAGCGCCCGGGCGAGCGCCGGCAGGTTCTCGACGGTGAGGTCATGGCCGGCATTGACGCCGAGCCCGAGCTCCGTGGCGATGCGGCCGGAGGCTTCGAGTTTCTTCAGTTCCGCCTCGGCGCGGGCCGGATCGTCGAACGTTCCGCCATAGGGGCCGGTGTAGAACTCGACCCGGTCGGCGCCGGTGGCTTTGGCCGCCTCGAGGCTGGCGCGGCTGGCGTCGGGATCGCAGAACAGCGACACCCGCGCGCCGCCCTTCTTGAGCCGCTGCACGACGGCGCGCAGGACATTGCCCTTGCCTTCGAAATCCCAGCCATGGTCGGAGGTGGCCTGCGACGGATCGTCGGGTACCAGCGTCACCTGCTCGGGCGCATTGGCCTCGACCAGATCGAGGAACTCCTCGGTGGGATAGCCCTCGATGTTGAACTCGGCGTGGGGAAACTCATCGTCGATCAGGGCGCGGATCTCGGGCAGATCGGAGAAGCGGATGTGACGCTGGTCGGGCCTCGGGTGGACCGTCAGCCCGTGGGCGCCGTTCTGCAGCGCGATGCGACCCAGGCCCGTAACGCTCGGCCACGGCAGGTCGCGGCGGTTGCGCAGCATGGCGATGGCGTTGAGGTTGACGGAGAGCTCGGCGGACATGGCGGCCTCATGGATCGGGACAACGGACGGGGCCATCGCCCCTCAGCGTTGTCCTAAAGCAATGGCCGGGGATGTGAAATGAATTTCGCTCACGCCCTCATTCCGGAATTGAATGAATGGATCTGCAGCCCGAGGGCGGCCCAAGCGCGGCCTGCCGGAGCGTCGGCCCGATCAGGATTTGCCGCGGCGCAGCCGGGCGGAATAGTCCTGCAGCGCGCTGTCGTAGGACTCGATCATGCGGCGCTGGCGCTTCCTGCCGATGCGCAGCGCGCCCCAGAAGAACAGCACCGCCGCGACCGCGATCAGCGCAAAGAGCGGGCCGCCGAGTTCGCTCGGATCCGATGTCCCGAAGGTCTGCTTGAGCAGCTGGTCGAAATCGAGCGCGCGGGCCGGCGCGGCGGCCAGAACGGCTGCCAGCGCGAGTGCGATTGCGGACAGGATGCGCATGCGGGTGTTCCTCGTTGACAGGGTCAGGTGCCAGTCTAGCCGGACATTGTTAAGAAAAGCCTTTGACCGGCCGGTCTCGCGGAACCGTGCGGGACTGCTTTCGGTAGCGCTTTATTAGCGTTTTTTCAGCATGATGGATCGGACGCGTCATCGCCCGCCAGGCATGATGCCGTTCCGACCGACATGCGGATTGGGCGCAGCGTTTGCGACCCCGAAGCCCGCCAGCACGGCATCGTGACATATCAGCATGGCGCCCCAGACGCGCAATCCGGTGAACCGACGGGATTGCGTGAAAACGGGCGCCGACCAGACAGGACATCGCATGCCCATCTATCCGCTGCCGGAGCTGGAAACGCAACGACTGGCCAAGTTGCGCAGCTACGAGATTCTCGACAGCCTGCCGGAAGAAGCCTACGAACGCATCACCCGGCTCACCGCCACGATCCTCGACATGCCGGCGGCGATGGTCTCGCTGGTGGACGGCGACCGGCAGTGGTTCAAGTCCCAGGTCGGTGGCGGTCGCAACGACATCCCGCGGGAGCTCTCCTTCTGCGCCCACGCGATCTGCCAGCACGGCGTCTTCGTCGTCGAGGACGCAAGCCGGGATCCGCGGTTTTCGGACAATCCCTTCGTCACCCATCATCCGCATCTCAGATTCTATGCCGGCGCCCCCCTGCGCGCCAGCGGCGGGCTCAACATCGGCACGCTCTGCGTGCTCGACACAAGGCCGCGAACCCTGTCGGAGGCGGACAGGCAGTCGCTGTCCGACCTTGCGGCGCTGGTGATGGACGCGCTCGACACCCGCCTGATCATCGATCGGGCGGAGACCGCCGAACGCCGCTTCCTCGATGCGGTGGAGTGCCTGCCCGACGGCTTCGTGCTGTACGACAAGGACGACCGGCTGGTCATCTCCAACCGGCGCTTCCGCGAGCTCTATGCCCTGAGCTCCGAACACATCCGCCCCGGCGCGCGGTTCGAGGAGATCCTCCGCCACGGGGTGGAGCGCGGGCAATTCCCCGACGCCCTCGGCAACGAGGAAGCCTGGATCGCCGCGTGCCTCGAGGCGCACCGCAATCCCGGCGAGCCGGTCGAGCAGCATCTGCCCGACGACACCTGGCTTCGTGTTCACGAGCGCCGCACCAGCGACGGCGGCCTGGTCGGCTTCCGGTTCGACATCTCCGAGCTCAAGCGCCAGGAACGGGAGCTGGCGCGGCTGGCCTGGACCGACAGCCTGACCGGGGCGATGAACCGGCGCCGCATCCTCGAACTGGCCGAGACCGAGATCAGCCGCGCCCGCCGCCACGGCTCGGATGTGTCGCTCATGATCCTCGATGCCGATCACTTCAAGCAGATCAACGACCGCAATGGCCACACCGCCGGCGACGAGGTGCTCAGGGGCATGGTCGGCCGCTGGAAGGGCGTGTTGCGGGCGCACGACCTGATCGGCCGCATCGGCGGCGAGGAGTTCTGCATCCTGCTGCCCGAAGTGGGCCTCGAGGGGGCCGCAAAAGTGGCCGAGAAGCTGCGCATGGCGACCGCCGAACTGCCGTTCGCCTTCGAGGGCCAGTTGCTGCGCGCCACCGTCAGCATCGGGGTGGCGACACTTGCACCCGACCACGACCTTCCGGCCCTGATGCGCGCGGCCGACAGGGCGCTCTATGAAGCCAAGGAAGCCGGCCGCGATCGCTTCGCGGTCTCCGCCTGATCCGTGGCTCGGCCAGTCCCAGGCAACAGGCGTTTCCACCTTCATACCAGACCGCGCGCCCGCGACGCAGACATGAGCAGGCGCCTCTCCCGGAGCGCAGGCGACCCCGTCGAGAGCGAGCGGATCCTCGGCGCTCCGAGCGCGATTTGACTATGCAACAATAATGTTGCATAAGCATCTGGTGAATGGTCAGGACGACGACACCAACCGTCTGCTCCGCGCCCTGGGTGACACCACCCGGCGGCGGATAATTGACGAACTTTCGGTTCGCGACCGGCAGTCACTGTTCGAAATCTATACGAGGGTCGTGTCCAACCATGCGATTTCGCAGAGCCGACAGGCTTTCTCTCGTCACCTGGCGGTGCTTGAGGATGTGGGCATTGTGACAATCGACTGGCAGGGAACCACGAAGCTGCATTCCCTCGATGTCACGCCAATCCTGCGGTTGAAGGGAGCGTGGCTGTCCAAGTTCGGAGGAAGCCAATGAAAATCTATCTTTCAAGCGTGTTCGTGGACGATCAGGCCAGGGCGCTGGATTTTTACACAAACAAACTCGGCTTCGCGTTGAAGCGTGACGTGCCGACCGGACAGCATCGTTGGCTGACCGTCACCACCCGAGGCGAGACGAACGATATGGAATTGTTGCTCGAACCGGATGAGCATCCCGCCGCAAAGGCGTTCAAGTCCGCCATCAAGTCCGATGGAATCCCCGCAACATCCTTTCTCGTTGAAGACATCGATTCGGAGTTCGAACGCCTGAAGGCCGCCGGCGTTGAATTTCTTCAGCAGCCGATGGATGCAGGCCCGGTGCGAATGGCCGTTCTGGACGATACCTGCGGCAACCTCGTCCAGCTGGTCGAGGTTCGCGCGGACGCGATGCCATGAAGGCGGTGGCCGGGACCGATGAGCATGGCCGCCCGCGGCACGGCGTCTTTCGCGAGATCTTCAAGAATGGCAAGATTGCCTGCGAAGGCGAGTTCGACCACGGACGGAAGACCGGCATCTGGACCTATTACCTGGCAAACGGCAGTGTGAAGGCCGTGGGAGGCTACAGAGACGATCTGATCGTCGGCGATTGGCGCTGGTATCGCGAAAACGGCCAGCTCATGCAGACGGGCTCGTTCTCCGATGACGGAGAAAAGCACGGCCGCTGGCGCAGATTTGATGCGGATGGAGAGCTGATGGATGAGACCCTTTTCGAGCATGGAAAGAAGGTCGGCAGCCAATCGGCAAGAGGAAACAAGGAAACCTAGCGAATGCCCGAATTACCGGAAATCGTAGAGGCCTATATCAGCGCCTACAATGCAAGGGATATCGACCGGATGATCGCCTGCCTGGCCGACGAGATACATTTTCGGAATTTCTCCGGCACCGAACTTACGGCCGAGGCGGTCGGAACGGCCGCTTTCGCGGATCTGGCCCGATTTGGCGCTTCGGCCTTTGCCTCGCGGCGCCAGACCGTCACCCATGCGATCTCCGTCTTCGACACGACGGTCGCCAATATCGACTTTGTCGCGGTGGTGGCAATGGACCTGCCGAACGGCTGGAAAGCGGGACAGGAACTCTCCTTCAAAGGGTCGTCGTTGTTTCGGATCGCAAACGGCAAGATCGTCAACATCATCGATCAGAGCTGAGCGGAGCCACACAGGAAGCCAGGGGAAATCCTCGTGAACACAGTCATGCGAACGGGTGGACGTCTCCCTCGCCCCTGTCTGGCGGGGGCATTGGCCTCATGAGCGCCGCTCCTCCCTCTTTCGAGCGGATCGCCGCCATCCTGTCGTTTCTCGACGGCGCCAACCGGCTCAAGGACACGTTGCGCAGCGGGCGAACGCCCGAGGGCAGGCAGGAAAGCACCGCCGAACACAGCTGGCGGCTCAGTCTTCTGGCCATCCTGCTCTCGGACGAGCTCGAGGGCGTGGACATGCTCAGGCTGGTCAAGCTCTGCATCGTTCACGACCTGGGAGAGGCGATCTCGGGCGACGTGCCTGCGATCCACCAGCGCGAAGGCGACGACCGCGCCGCGCGCGAGCGAGCCGACCTCGTCACGCTCTGCGCGCCGCTGCCCGGGGACCTGGCCGCCGAGATGGTGGCGCTGTGGGACGAGTACGCCGCGGCCGCCACGCCCGAGGCGGTGATGGCCAAGGGGCTCGACAAGATCGAGACCATGCTGACCCACTCGACCGGCAACAACGACGCCGATTTCGACTACCGCTTCAATCTGAGCTACGGGCTTGCCGCCACGGGCCGCCATCCGCTGCTCAAGGCGATCCGGGAACAGGTCGACGCGCGGCACCACGCACTACTGATGCGCCGCGCGCCGGACTGACCGCCCATTCGGCGCGGACAGTCCATAAGGGTTGTCGGTCAGGCGGCCCTGGAGCGCTGCTGACCGGCCGCCGAATGGCTGCCCTGGCCCACGGTGGTGAACCGCCCGGCCAGTTCCGCCAGCGTTTGGTTGATGCCGAGCAGGTTCTGCGTCGCGGCGTTGGTCTGTTCCACCATGGCGGCGTTCTGCTGGGTGATGTGATCCATCGAATTGACCGCGGTGTTGATCTCGGCGATGCCGGAGGCCTGCTCCTGCGCCGATTGCGAGATCGAGCTGAAATGATCGGCGATGGTGCGCACCTGTCCGCCGATGCTGGTCAACGCCTCGCCGGTCTTGTTGACCAGGGAGACGCCCTTGAGCACGTCGGCGAACGAGGCCTCGATCAGTTCCTTGATCTCCTTGGCGGCGCTGGCCGAGCGCTGCGCCAGTTCGCGCACTTCCTGGGCGACCACGGCAAAGCCCCTGCCCGCTTCGCCCGCGCGCGCCGCCTCGACGCCGGCATTCAATGCCAGCAGGTTGGTCTGGAACGAGATCTCGTCGATCACCGAGATGATCTGGGTGATCTTCTTGGAGGAGTTCTCGATCTTGCCCATCGCCGCGATCGCCTCGGTGACGGTCTCGCCCGACTGCGCGGCATGGTGCGAGGTCTGGTCGACCACCTCCCGGGCCTCGTTGGTGCGCACGGCGGACTGCTTGGAGATGGTGGAAATCTCCTCGATGGCGGCCGCGGTCTGTTCCAGCGCCGCCGCCTGCTGCTCGGTGCGGCGCGCCATATCGTTGGTGGCGCCGGAGAGCTCGCGCGTGTCGGAGCTCGACTGGCGGATCGACGCCATGATCTCGACGAAGGCCTCGTTGAGCTTGGCGACGGCGTCGTTGTAATTGTGCTTGAGCTGGTCGAAATCGGCGGCCAGCGGCTCGGATATGGTGGAGCCGAGGTCGCCTGCGGACAACCCGGCCAGCGCCCGGTCGAGCGCGTTCAACGCCTTGTCCTGCTCGGCCTTGAGGCGGGCCTGTTCGGCTTCCGCCCTGGCGCGCTGATCGGCCAGTTCGTCGAGATAGACCGAGATGGCGTAATCCATGTCGATCAGCGCCGCCTTGACCACGGCGCCCACGCCGAGGCTGGCCTTGCGGGCCTTCTTGCCCATGCCGAAACCGGTAACCTCGGTCTCGATGATGTTGGTGATCAGCTCCTCGAGGATCAGCGAATAGCCGCCGATATACCATTTCGGCTCGAGGCCCAGCTTCGCATGAACCTTGCCGATGCGGGTGACGCCGTCGATATAGGTCTGGTCGAACTGCCCCGTGGAGATCATGACCCAATGGTCGACCTGCTTCTGCTTGGCGTGGTCGATGTGGGACTGGTCACGGAAATGCCGCGAGGTTTCCGGATTGGACATGGCTTCGCGATAGAACCGGTCCAGCGCAGGCCCGACCGAGCGCTCGATCTGCGGCTTCAGGGTGCGGAGCGCCGCCCTCTGGTCTTCCCCCATCGCCACGAATTTGAGCTTGTCGGCGATTTCGCTCTTGCCTGCGGTGTCTTTGTCCATTGTGGTCCCGATCTAACGCCGTGAAGGTTCGCTTATCATCCGCGGTTGTCCCGGCCTGCTGCAGGCGCTGATCGCCTCCCCACCACAATTGAATATATCTGACTAATATAGAATTAACTTAAGTTCACAGATTTTGGTAACCGGACTTGAAAAAGCTTTGCGCCGACAGGTTTCAAGCTAATCAGAAGTCTGCGCAACGCCCCGGTCCCGGCCGGGCCTGGCCGCACACGCGCGTCGCAAGCCCTCCGGTGGCGAAAATCAAGCTGGCCGGGGCGTGCGGGATCAGGGCGTCAGCGGATTGCGGCTGTCGGCCAGGATCTTGCCGCCGATGGCGATGAAGCAGACGCCGGCGGCGCGTTCGATGACATGGCGGGCGTTCTCGAAGCGGGCGATCACCCGGCGCGACGACATGAACAGCGTGACCAGCGTGTACCAGCCTGCAGCACTCGCCATCACCAGCCCGATCATCGCCCCCATGACCCACAGCGGCATGGCGTCGGTGACGGCGGTGGCGAAGACGCTGGTGAACAGCACGATCGCCTTGGGATTGGTCAGCGTCACCAGAAACCCGAAGAGCAGCGGATTGCCGTCGCGCGACGCTCCCTCGCCGTCGATCTCGACTTCCGCGGGCTTGCTCATCAACAGTTTCAGGCCGAGATAGCCGAGATAGAGCCCGCCCAGGACCCGGATCACCCAGGCCAGCCACTGGTATTGGACGAGGATCGCCGAGAGGCCGATGAGGCTGAGCGCGGCATAGAGCCCGAGCCCGAGCGTTACGCCACAGGTGGTCAGAAGGCCGGCGCGGGTGCCGCGCGCCATCGACGAGCGCACGACCGCGATGAAATCGGGTCCCGGCAGCATCAGCGCGGGAATGAAGATGGCGAAGACGCCGACAAATGCGAGGGTCCACTGCATGGACATTTTCCTTCAGGGTCGCTTGCGCCTGGTCACAGGCTCATGGCGAGGGTGCGGCTGATCTCGGTGAGCGACCGGCCGGATTGCTGCATCCAGATATTGAACGCGGACTGGACATCGGCCAAGGCCTTTTTCGAGGTCGGCTGTTTGTCGACCACACCTTCGGCGATCAGCCGGTCGACGACGCTTTGGGACAGGATGAAACTGTCCTTGCCCATGCTGCGCAGACAGTATTGCCCGGTCGTGCCGCCGAGCCGGCTGCCGCGCGTCTTGAACAGGTCCAGCAGGCCGATGAAATCGGTCGAGGGCCAGGCGGCGATGGCCCTGCCCGCGCCGCCGGCTTCGGCCGAAAGCGCGCGGACGAAAACGGCGTTCTCCTGGACCGAGCGGATCTTGCCGCCGTTGCGGATGATGCGCGTGTCGGAGACGAGGCGCTCGAAATCCTCGTCGGTGAGCATGGCGCAGCGGCCGGGATCGAAGCCGTCGAAGGCCGCCTCGAAGCCGGGCCACATGCTCTCGACGACCTTCCAGTTGAACCCGGCCTGGAAGACGCAGCGGGTCATCGCCGCAAGCCAGCGGTCATCGGCGATGGCGGCGAGTTCGGCCTCGGATTTCGGCGGGGTGAGCATGGCATTGAGCGCGTCCACGCCGCCCTTGCGGCTGGCCGCGATGTCGAAGATCTCGTCAAACGAGCGCATGGGGTGCTCCGGAGAAGTGCGTTGCCTTCAAAGATTAGCCGAGGCCTTCGCGGATTGCGAGAGCGGTATCCGGCCTGTCCGTCACCGCAAGTCAGCCGGGTTTGACGGCGAGCCAGATCATGTGGCGGGCGCCGCGTTTCTTCGTGCTGGCGCGGGTCGGCACCTCGGTGACGGCAAAACCCGCCTGCCTGAGCCGCCGGGTAAACGCCGGGTCCGGGGCCGAGGACCAGACGGAATACACGCCGCCGGGCCGAAGCGCGCGGAAGGCGGCGGCGAGGCCCTCGGCCGCGTAGAGCGCGTCATTGCCGGTGCGGGTGAGACCCTCGGGGCCGTTGTCGACATCGAGCAGGATCGCGTCCCGCTGGCCCGCCCGCTCGCGGATCGGGTGTCCGACATCCCCTTTGATAAGGCTCACGCGCGGATCCTCGAGACAGCCGCCGAAGACCGGCGCCATCGGCCCGCGCGCCCAGGCGATGACCTCGGGCACCAGTTCGGCGACGGTGACGCGGGCGTCGGCACCGAGCACCGCCAGCGCCGCGCGCAGGGTAAATCCCATGCCGAGACCGCCGATCAGCATGCGGATCCCGGCCCTGCCCGCAAGCCGCTGCGCCGCGAGCGTCGCCAGCGCCTCCTCCGAGCCGCTCAGCCGGCTGTTCATCAGCTCGTTTGTGCCGAGCATGATCGAAAACTCGGAGCCCCGCTGCATCAGCTTGAGTTCGGGACCATCGTCAAGTTGAACGGCGTCAAGCCGGACCCAGGGGATCATCAGCGTCCTTTCGGGAGATGTGCTGCAAAGCGAAGGGGGACTTCAGGATAGTACCGCATCGCCGCCCGTACAACCGTGCGCGGCGGCAGGCACGGCGCGATCCGGAGCGCCAAGCATCCGCGTCAGCAAAGACCGTCTCTTTTTCAGGCAATTGCAACTCAAGGTTTATTTAGATGCCGGTCGTTTAATCTGCGGATCCCATACGCCACAAGGCTTCGTTGCATAAATATGACAGGCGCGTGAATTGCGTTTCCGGACCGGGTCACAACCCGTTAAAGGCTTGGTCGTCTCCCGATATTTCTGATCTGAATTTTGCGTTGCATCGCTTTTCCGGAGCACTCCCATGAAACCTATCACATTTGCTGTCGCCGCCGGCCTGCTTGCCGCAGCCGGCGCGACCCATTGCTTTGCCGAAGACCCCGCGTTCGATATCTCCTTTGGCGTCGGGGTTGCCAACAATTACATTTCCCGCGGCTCGACCCAGTCCGACGACAAGCCGATCGTCGATGGCTACATGGAAGCCACCTACGGCATCGTCTACGCGGGCGTCTGGGCTTCCCGCGTCGATTTCGACCCCGACGACGTCGAGATCGATCTCTACGGCGGCATTCGGCCGGAATTCGGCAAGCTGTCGCTGGATCTGGGCTACGCCCGCTACATCTATGACAGCACCGGCGACCTCAACGGCGAGTTTTACGCCAAGGGATCCTACGCCTTCACCGACGCATTCTCCCTGGGCGGCGAATACTACTTTGAACCGGACGCGGATGCGAGCTGGGTTGCAGCCACGACCGAGTTCTCCGGCCTGCCCTACGAGATCTCGTTCTCCGGTTCGCTGGGCTCGGACTTCGGCACGCTGGAGCTCGGAGAAGACAAGGTCGCCTGGGATGCGGGCCTGTCGCGCAGCTTCGTCGACGACACGATCACGCTCGATCTGCGCTACTACGATTCCAACATGGATCCGGGTCGTTTCGTTGCCCGCCTGGCGTTCGACACTTCGTTCTCCGCTTTGAAGAAGTAGGGATCGGCCGGAGGCATCCTCTTCCCTGGAAGATGCCTCCGGACCGCTTTGCCTAAAGCCATCTCAGCGATCGAAACCCCGCGGTCGAAGCCGGCCGATGTTGTGTGATCGTGCGCTTTCGGGTCCCAACTGTGCCCTCACCGATCACCCATCCGCTGCGCAGGCAGTTGGGGCAGCCAAGGCATGGGCCGGTGGTGATCCGGCTGCAAGGTGCGGCGGGTGGGCGGTTGCCTGCGGTTCGTCTCAGCATAACGCCGCCTCCATTCCTTCCCAGTCGCCGAACTGCCAGGGCCGGCCGGTCACTGCGGTCATGAATCCGTCGAAGATCTCGGCCGGCATTCCGGCCTGCATGCCGGTCACCATGCCGACCCGTTCGGGCCGGCTTGCGGCCGCCAGCATGGCGCGGGTGAACAGCACCATCTTCTCGGGCGCGATGGCGCCGACGATGCGTTCGCGGATGCCGGTGATCTCGGCTGCGGAAAAGTGCGCCTCGATCTGCGTCTGGATTTCCGTCTCCTCCTCGTGCATGTGCCGGAAGTCGTCGGCGATGAACAGGGCGAAGCGCTGGTAGAGCCGGCGCAGCCGTTTGGGGCGGTCGCCGCCCTCGGCCGAGGCCAGCTCGCTTGCCAGCCGGCTCAGTTCGTCGAAGGTCTCGACATGGTGTTCATGGTCCTCGCCTGCATGGTCGGCCACACCGGGCAGGGTCTTGTCGAGGAGCGCATGGATCTCCCTGTTCTCATGGGTGAGATGGCTCGTTCCCATGGCGATGAGATCCGACAACCGGCTCAGCGCAGCTGCGACAGCGTCCCGGTCGAAGGGATCAAGCTGTCCCAGGGTGATGAGCATCCGGGCGCTGGCGAGCCGCAGGCCCTTGTGAACGGCGTAATAGAGGTCTTCCTTCTCGTCCTGAGAAGGGCGGATATCGGTCTGGGCATTCATGGGTATCTCCTTGTGCCGCCGGTTCGTCCGGCGGTTGAATGGAGCGCGGG
>TARA_R110002020_G_scaffold315196_1_pt1 | contig 14679 bp, 13 predicted proteins | sample TARA_R110002020 | Tara Oceans TARA_R110002020 (sample SAMEA4396489) | marine metagenome | biome: Westerlies Biome; feature: [MES] marine water layer (ENVO:01000295) within the mesopelagic zone...; material: water (ENVO:00002006), including particulate matter (ENVO:01000060) such... | reverse complement strand
TTTTTTTTTGCCATATATTCAATGCAGATAGCTAAACCCAAAGAGATAATTATGCATTTTGAATTAACAGAAGAGCATCAGGCAGTGCAGGAAGCGGCCAGAGATTTTGCAAAAAATGAGCTGCTCCCTGGGGTAATCCAACGAGACATAGAATCAAGATTTCCAGTTGAAGAAATCAAAAAGATGGGAGAACTTGGGTTCATGGGAATGATGATCAATCCTAAGTATAATGGGGGAGGAATGGACACAGTTTCCTACGTGATTGCGATGGAAGAATTGTCTAAAATCGACGCCTCTGCATCCGTAGCCATGTCGGTGAATAATTCACTGGTTTGCTGGGGCATTGAAAAATATGCGTCTGAAGCACAGAAGGAAAAATATCTTAAGCCCCTTGCTTCAGGACAAAAACTAGGCGCTTTTGCTTTATCCGAACCAGAAGCTGGGTCAGATGCTACTTCGCAAAAAACCGAAGCCTACCTAGAAGGAGATCATTACATTTTAAACGGCACTAAAAACTGGATTACAAACGGATCAAAAGCTGATACCTATCTAGTTTTTGCGCAAACTGATCAGAGTAAAGGCCACAAAGGGATTTCGGTATTCATTGTAGAAAAAGGTTGGAAAGGATTCACCCCAGGCCATAAAGAGGACAAACTTGGAATCAGAGCTTCCGACACTACTTCACTCATGTTTACGGATGTGAAGGTACCCGTAGAGAACAGAATTGGCGAGGAAGGATTTGGTTTCAAATACGCCATGGAAACGCTAAATGGCGGCAGAATCGGAATCGCCGCTCAGGCACTTGGAATTGCTGCTGGTGCGTATGAGTTTGCATTAGCTTATTCCAAAGAACGCAAGACATTTGGCAAACCAATCAGTCAGCATCAGGCTATACAATTTAAGCTTGCTGATATGGCTACCACCATTGAGGCAGCTCGCCTTTTAGTATATAAAGCAGCTTGGCTTAAAGATCAAGGAGAAGATTACTCTCATGCTTCTGCAATGGCAAAACTTTACGCTTCCCAAGTGGCTATGGATGTAAGTATTGAAGCTGTTCAGATACATGGTGGCTATGGATATGTAAGAGAATATCACGTAGAACGCTTGATGCGAGACGCTAAAATCACTCAGATTTATGAAGGAACATCTGAGATTCAAAAAATAGTAATATCTAGAGGCATCCTGAATTAACAACTATTTTGTCCTTAAAAGGTATAGTTTTATTTAACTATACCTTTTTTCTTTTTTACTACCATTTATACAATTTCTATGAATATTCGATAGAAAAATTATATTTTTGTAATTCAGCTTTTTTAATACTTATTCATGGAATATTACAACAAGGTTATAGAATCAGTCAATGTTAGGTTTATTCGTGGAAATAATTTCCGAGTAGAAAAGCCGTTGTCGGTAAACGATTATACTGAATCAGATAATACACTGATTTTACTTCACCATGGAACCCTTAAGTTTGGAGAAGATCAAGAGCTTTTAAATGAAGGAGAAGTACTCTTTTTGCCTGCAGATCAGAAAACTAAACTCACGATAGGAAGTAGCGCTAAAAAAGGTGAGTTATCCAAAGAACAGTTCCAAGAAAATAAGAAAAAGTACCTTCAGAGTATTAGTTTCAGAGATATTAAGAGTACAGAGGATGATTGCATTTCTATTTTAGGCTTTGAATCCAAAGTATTTGATGTAGTTAACTTTTTTAATTCACTTGATATCCCTCCTTTCATCATCCGTTTCAATGACCGTCTTGCCACGATCATTGAGGACCTGATGAAGGAAGTGGAAGTGAGTAATGTGGGAAAAGAAAGAGCCTTAAAGTCGCACACCGAACTGCTCGTGATTGAGCTTCTCCGTCACATACTTAAAAATAGATTGTTTTTAGAAGAGCTTTCTACCAATGCTACTTATTTCAAAGATCCCCGTCTTATAGATTTGTTTAATTATATTAAAACAAACCTTGGCGGCGACTTATCTAATAAGATCTTGGCTAAAGTTGCTAACGTATCGGAAGATTATGTGGGACAGTATTTCAAAATGCTTACTGGCATCAATCCTCAAGATTACATAGAATATCAGCGTATGGAAGCTGCAGTAGAATTATTAAGAACTACTAAAAAGTCGATTCGGGATATTGGAAAAGAAGTCGGATACAAAGACACCGCCTATTTCTGCCGTAGATTTAAAATGATGTATGGAGTTCCTGCCGGAAAAATGAGAAGACGAGAATCTCTAATTAACGTTTAAAGAAAGATTCAATAACACTTTATAATCCAAGACCTCAGGCAAAAAGCTGGGGTCTTTTTCTATGGCATTGCCAATCACAAGCAAATCTGCTCCACTTTCAAAAGCATTTTTTACTTTTTGCAAGGAATCAAGCCCTCCCCCGACTATGATCGGATTGTTCGTGACAGACTTTACGGATTTGATCACCTCACCTGAGACCGGAGACTTGGCTCCACTTCCAGCGTCGAGATAGAAGAATTTCATGCCCAGATACATTCCAGCAAGTGCTGTTGCCTTAGCTAGGTTAGGCTTAGAATTTGGTAAGGGAAGCGTTTGGCTGACATACTGAACACTAGTGATTTCTCCTTCATTTACCAACATGTAAGCAGTTGGCAGAGCCTCCAATTTCATTTTTTTGACAATGGGTGCAGCCAGTACCTGCTGACCGATGAGGTATTCGGGATTTCTTCCAGAAATGAGTGATAAAAATAAAATGGCATCTGCTTGCTCAGCAAGCTGCATTTGAGAGCCTGGGAAAATCACTACGGGGATATTTCCGGCAATTTTTTTGACAGAAATGACAACTTCCTTAAAGTTATCCCTACTGAGTTGGCTTCCTCCTACAAAAATTAAATCAAGACCGGAATTCTTAACCCAGGCATTCTTTTCTTCGAACGTATGGGCGTTTTTAAATTTATCTGGATCAATCAGCCAAGCTAAACCTTTTCTCCCAGTGGAATGGAATTCATTTAAAATCTTACTTACTCTCTTCTTCGATTTCGGCATCATCTGGCTGAGCAGCAAATAGGTTGGGAAGGAATTTTTCTTTGGCAAAAGCAAGCCCTAAAATAAGAAGACGTTGGCTGATACTTGGCCAAAATGATGACTTCGAATCATCTTTGAGCTTCCTCTCAATCTCTGCCGTGAGCAATCCTTCTCTTTCAAGAACAACTAATGCCTCTTCTGTTTTTTTATCTTTTCTTTTTCTACGGGTTTTCACAATAGCCAAAGTAATCAAACCTCCCGCTAAAACTACCCCGCCAATTTTCAACCAGTCACCGGATTCAGCTTTAAATAACTCCAATTGCCTCGCCAAAGTCTGCTCAAGTTCCTCTTCTTTTTTGCTTAATTCTTTATTCATTCTTTCTTAATTTTCTGAATATCCTCGCTCTAAAAATAAATCCTTTCAATCCATTTTGCATTTTCTCCTGTGTAGGATCGTTATCCCGTACTAAGTATAGGATCACAAATACTAATAGATATAAAATACCTACAATCAAAAAGCCTAAGTGTGGGGATTCGAAATATTGGCTAAGAAAAAAAGCAAGGGAAAAGCTGAAAAATAACAGTACGAGCATGATGCTCATTGCCATCAAGGTCAAAAGTAGCAACCGGGATAAAACCCCCGATATTTGATCTTGAATATCAATTTTGACCATATCGATTTTGGTCTCGACTAATCCCTTTAACGTCTGAATTATATCTCCGATTCTTAGCATAATTAAAAATTTGTGAGGCGATAACCTTGAAATATCACCCAATATACTTCAATTGAAAGGAGCAAAAAAATCATGCAATCACTTCAGCTTCTTGCTCCTCATAGAATTTGTATCTCAAAACAAGTTCCAAAGCAAAGGCTATGGCCTCATTAATAGTGAATTGTTGGCAAAGTGCCTGATCTATTTCGTCCAATCGTGAATAATAAGCCGTCGCCAACGGAATATCCATATCCTTATTTATTCTTTCGCTGGTTTGAAGAAACGCAGCAGGCTTTTCATCTTTCAAAACCTTGCAGATAATGAGGTCTTTTTTGCCATACTTGGTTCTTCTGGCAGAAGCTGCAAATAGTCTACAGATCATTCCTCTATTGGTGTGATTGCCACAAAAGCCCTTTCTACCATCTTCAGATTGAGGCCTATACATCACACAGCTAGCTTCTTCATCCTTATTTTCCACTAAGGCTAAGGTAGATTCAGCCATACCTTTATAATAAAGGTCAAAAGCCAATGGGAGAAATTCTAACGGGGAAGCCGGTACTTTCGGATTTGCGCAGCAAAAGCCACATCCAGAAACACAACTTAAACCACTCTCAGAGACAAATTGCTTTGTTTCTGACTCAAGCTCACCAAACACGTCCAGTGTAGCTTGAGATTTTTGTGCGAGATTCAATCTATATTTATCAAATGGTGCGCAAAAGTACACCAGTCTTTGTCGATTGATTCTCCTGAGCTAGTATTTTTTTATATTGAGAGTCAGCTATTTAACTTTTTAAGGTCCGAATAGTGGTAGATTCACTGTCCTTTTCAGGCCAGAGATCGTTTTCTTTAATAAAAAGAAGGATATGAGCAATTTAGAAAATCAAGATGCAGAAGAGAAGATCCGTCTTGCTTTTAAAGAGCGGGATTGGAGTGAGATCAAAAGTGCCGATTCCTGGGTGATTTTTAAGGTGATGTCTGAGTTTGTAGAAGGCTTTGAAAAACTTGCCAAAATTGGCCCCTGTGTTTCTATTTTCGGATCTGCACGGACACCGCGCGATCACCATCACTATAAAATGGCAGAAGATATTGCTGCCAAACTTGTCCGTCATGGCTATGGGGTGATTACGGGTGGTGGACCCGGAATCATGGAGGCAGGAAATAAAGGAGCACATTCCGAAGGGGGAAAATCTGTGGGGTTGAATATCGTCTTGCCTTTTGAGCAGTTTGACAATATTTACATTGACCGGGACAAGTTGATGACCTTCGATTACTTTTTTGTGAGGAAGGTCATGTTCATCAAATATTCACAGGGATTTGTGGTTCTCCCAGGTGGGTTTGGCACGATGGATGAATTTTTTGAAGCGTTGACATTGATCCAAACCAATAAAATAGGAAAGTTTCCAATCGTGTTGGTAGGTAAAGATTATTGGTCTGGATTAGTGGATTGGATCAAGAAGACCTTACTCACTCATCATTACATCAATGAAGTAGATTTGGACTTGTTTGCAGTAGTAGAAGATGCGACCGAAGCAGTAAAAGTTATAGATGATTTTTACAGCAAATATTTGTTGAGTCCGAATTTCTAATTTTACTGCTTTGATAATGAGTGAATAATAGTAAAATTGAAGTAGGCTTTAAAAAATTAAAACCATGAAGGCATCTTACATTTATTCTATTCTTCTGTGCCTTATTTTAGTGGCCACATCTTGTACTTCTAAGGAAGAATCTGGCAAAAAGAATGAGGAAATGGAAATTCCTGTAGCCAAAGCAAAAGTTTCTGAAGAACCTGCAGAATTGAAAGATCCTGATCCTACAGATGATATCCCTGCAGCGGATTACCTAGCGGAGTCAACTTCACAGGAGACTGCTGAAATAGTGATAGCAGCATTGCAGAAGCAATTCAAAGAAGATATTGATAAAGGTTTGCTTGAAGAAAGTGCACGCAAATTTGTCCAGTATGAGTATGACCTAAATGGAGATGGGTCCAATGAAATTATGGTTGGCTTAGTGGGACCTTATTTTTGTGGTTCTGGAGGGTGCACGCAATATATTTTGGATAAAAATGGAAATGTGATTACTGTGTTTTCTGTAGCTGATTACCCGGTAATTATCGGTTCTAACAAAACTAATGACTGGAATGATCTAATTATTTTTAGTGGAGGAAAGAATCGGCTGGTGAAGTTTGACGGCAAAAAGTACCCCTCTAACCCGTCTGTTCAACCAGCTCTAGACACTAATCTGGAAGATGGGCTTACCAAAGCCTTAGATTTCACCAATGACAAATATCCCTGGTTTCAATTTTAAATACTATTCCTAAACCTGACCTCAAAATCAGGTTTTTTCTTTTGCAATCCTCATCTTTAGTGAATGAATAAATTACACCTATTTCCTCTTTACATTTTAGTGTTTCTCTGCCTTGGAATGGCTGGATATGCTATTTGGAAGACGCCAACTGAAATAACTTCCGAACCCAGCGTAGCAAACGTTCAGCTGCTTCAGGCCATGCCCATTCCATCCAGAGACACCATACGTCTATTTGATCTTCCCAAAGAGCTAACTTTTGCTGGAGAAAAAGTTCCGCTTGAAATAGAAGACGTCAAGGAACGCTTGGAGCGGGAAATTTATGTGAATGCTTATTGGCAGTCCAACATGATCTTGCTGATGAAACGCTCAAGCAAGTTTCTTCCTGAAATAGAACAAATGCTGAAAGAGAATGGAGTTCCAGACGATTTCAAATACTTGGCAATGGCAGAATCTGCCCTGATGAATGTAGCTTCTCCAGCTGGTGCGAAGGGTTTTTGGCAAATTTTGGAATCCACAGGCAAAGAATATGGACTTGAGATTTCCAAGGATGTTGATGAGCGGTACAATTTAGAAAAGGCTACAATTGCCGCATCAAAATACCTCAATAAAGCACATAATAGATTTGGAGACTGGACTGCAGTGGCAGCAAGTTATAATATGGGGCAAGCAGGTTTCTCCAGAAGGCAAGAAGACCAATTGGCAAAAAACTACTATGACTTATATCTCAATGATGAGACAAGTAGGTATTTGTTCAGGATCTTAGCATTCAAAGTGATCTTCGAAAATCCTGGCTCATTTGGTTTTTATCTTAGGGAGTCAGATTATTACCAAAACCCAAGTCTTAAATCTGTTAAAGTCAGTTCTGATATTAAAAATCTAGCAAATTGGGCTAAACAGCAGGGAAGTAGTTATAAGGAGTTGAAGTTGTATAATCCTTGGCTGCGTGACAAGGATCTAAATGTGAAGCGAGGTAAAACCTATGAAATCCTTTTGCCGGAATAATTTGTTCAAAAAGGGAAGTCAGTTCTTTTATAGAAAGTAAAGTGACAATACCTGCCAAACTCTGTCAATCTGATGAACCAATCCTCCCGTCACTGGTTATACTCTTTGAACTTTACTGCCTCAAGCAGCTGAAATTTCGTACCTTCGCCGTTTAAAATTGCCCGCCGATTATATGAGTCAAGTCACTCCAGCACAGGAAGAATACATAGAGATATTTGGAGCCCGAGAGCATAATCTTAAAAACCTAGACCTGAAGATTCCCCGTAACAAGCTGGTGGTAATCACTGGACTGAGTGGAAGTGGAAAGAGCTCGCTAGCTTTTGATACGATTTATGCTGAAGGTCAGCGTCGCTACATGGAGTCCTTTTCTGCCTATGCCCGATCTTTTCTAGGAGGTATGGAACGACCTGATGTGGACAAAATTAATGGCCTCTCTCCGGTCATCGCGATCGAGCAAAAGACGACTTCCAAAAATCCCCGATCTACGGTAGGCACCGTGACAGAGATTTATGATTTTATGAGACTGCTTTATGCTAGAGCAGGCGAAGCATATTCGTATTTGACAGGATCAAAGATGGTCCGTCAGACGGAAGACCAGATCATCGATCTACTGTTTACAAACTTTTTAAACAAAAAGCTTTACATCCTTGCTCCAGTAGTGAAGGGTCGAAAGGGACACTATAGAGAGCTTTTTGAGCAAATCCGGAAAATGGGATTCTCCAAAGTGCGTGTGGATGGCGAAGTAATGGAGATGGTACCCAAAATGCAGGTGGACCGGTATAAAATCCACGATATTGAGATAGTTATTGACAGAATAGTTGCAGAAGAATCCGATCGTTATAGAATCACGCAATCCCTGAAATCTGCCCTGCAGCATGGCAAAGGTGTGATCATGATTCGTGATGAAGAAGGAGCGATTCACCATTTCTCAAAGTATTTGATGGATCCAGAAACAGGTCTTTCCTATGAGGAACCTGCGCCTAACACCTTCTCTTTTAACAGTCCATACGGAGCCTGCCCGACTTGTAATGGGCTTGGGATTACTGAGGAAATCACCCGAGAAAGCATTATTCCAGATCCAAAACTGAGTATCACCCGCGGAGGTATAGCGCCACTTGGTGAGTATCGTGACATCTGGATTTTCAAGAAAATAGAGGCCATTCTGAAGCACTACAAGTGTAGCATGAGTACGCCAATTGAGAAACTTCCCGAGCATGTAGTAGATATTTTGCTTAGCGGAGATAAGATCGAAGTGGCTGTAGATTCCATCAAGCATCCTGGGACTAAATGGCACACCACGTTCGAAGGCATTATTAACTTTCTAAAAAAATATCAAGAGGGAAGTTCCGATAAAATTCAGGATTGGGTCAGCGAATTCACGATTACCCAAACCTGTCCAGACTGCCATGGATACCGACTCAAGCAGGAGGCGCTTCATATCAAAATTGACGACACACATATTGGCCAATTGGCTGTGATGGATATTCGATCACTAGGAGAATGGTTTGTAGGATTGGAAACTAGGCTTTCTGATAAGCAAAATGTGATCGCTTCAGAAGTCTTGAAAGAAATTCGTAAAAGAATTGGATTCTTATTAGACATTGGGCTGGATTACCTTTCGCTGAATAGGCCTCTTCGGACACTTTCTGGTGGAGAAGCTCAGCGGATTAGGCTAGCTACGCAAATTGGTACACAACTAGTCGGTGTGCTATATATATTGGATGAACCGAGTATTGGACTTCATCAGCGTGACAACGAAAAACTCATTCAAGCACTACAAAGTCTGCGTGACTTGGGTAATTCTGTTTTGGTGGTGGAGCATGACAAAGACATGATGCTAGCTTCTGATTATCTTCTGGATATGGGGCCTGGTGCGGGTAGGCATGGCGGACATATTGTTTCTGATGGCACTCCTTCAGAAATCTTAAAAACAGGTGGACTTACTGCAATGTACCTTGCTGGAAAAATTGGACTACCAGTTCCAAAAGAACGCAGAACCGGAGAAAAGAAGTCACTGGTAATTAAGGGTGCTACTGGCAACAACCTCAAAAACCTAGACCTTCATCTTCCTTTAGGGACATTAATATGTATCACCGGAGTTTCTGGAAGTGGGAAAAGTACACTTATACACGAAACGCTATATCCAATACTCAACCAGCAAATCTACCATTCGAAGAAAAACCCAATGCCATACAAAAGTGTGGAAGGCTTGGAGCATTTGGATAAGGTCATAGAAGTGGATCAATCCCCGATTGGTAGAACCCCAAGATCAAATCCTGCTACTTACACTGGTGTATTTTCGGATATTCGAACGCTTTTCACAGAACTTCCGGAAGCTAAGATCAGGGGCTACAAACCAGGACGATTTTCTTTCAATGTAAAAGGAGGAAGATGTGAAGATTGCGAAGGTGCAGGAATGAAGTTGATAGAGATGGATTTCCTTCCTGACGTGCATGTGCCTTGTGAAACTTGTAAGGGAAAACGCTACAACCGCGAAACACTCGAGATTCGGTACAAAGGAAAATCTATTTCTGATGTGCTAGATATGACTGTGGAGCAAGCAGTTGAATTCTTTGACAAGCTGCCCAAAATTCTTAGAAAGATAAAGACGCTCAATGAAGTAGGCTTGGGATATATTACGCTAGGTCAGCATGCCACCACACTATCTGGAGGAGAAGCACAGCGGGTCAAATTAGCAACTGAACTTTCGAAAAAAGATACAGGAAAGACCTTTTATATTCTCGATGAACCTACCACAGGTCTGCACTTTAAGGACATTGAATTATTAATGCTCGTGGTGAATGGATTGGTATCAAAAGGGAACACCGTCCTAATCATCGAGCATAACATGGATGTCATCAAAATGGCGGATTACATTGTGGACTTGGGGCCTGAAGGAGGAAATAAAGGAGGAACAATCGTAGTTCAAGGTACTCCCGAAAAAGTAGCCGCAACGCCAGAAAGCTATACCGGTAAATTCCTCAAAATGGAGTTAAATAGCTAACAAGGGTAACAATCAAGGGTATCTTCCTTCTATCAAATTAAAAAAAGAGGAGACACGCTGGTTTTTTATCTTTGCGTGATTATGAATAGGATTAGGCTTTATTGGTTTTTGCAGATACTCGGCTGGGGCGGATTTGCTCTGGTGAGTATATTTTTAGCTGATCTTTCGCGAGGTGTCACGTATGTTCAGATTTGGGCATTTATAGTCCTTGCTGCTACTAATCTTATTTCCACTCATTTTTTACGATACATAGTCAAAACCTACAATTGGTTTAAGCTGAGTATTTCGCAGCTTTTGTTCCAATCATTTCTGGCTATCATCGCACTTTCATTTGTCAATATTGTAGCTCAGATTTTAATCAACCTAGCTTTTGGCACCCTCAACCCATCTGAGGATTTTAAGATTTTATTAATCTTAGCCAATCTCCTTCAGGCAATTCTATTGTATGCACTCTGGTTTCTAATGTACTTTCTGGTTCATTTTCTAGACAATTACAATTCAACCCTGAAATACGAGGCTAAAATCAATGAGATCAGACTCAATCACCTGAAAAGTCAACTCAATCCTCACTTTATTTTCAATGCTTTGAATAGCGTGCGGGCATTAGTAGATGAAGATCCTATCAAAGCAAAAACTGCCATTACTAGAATTTCCAACATGTTGCGATTTTCTCTCATGATGGACAAAAAGCAAACCATAGAATTCGGAGAAGAACTCAACACAGTCAAGGATTACTTGGAACTTGAGTCGATTCGTTTTGAGGAGCGGCTAGGAGTGATCTATCACATAGAAGACGAATCATATAGCTACAAAATACCTCCCATGATGCTACAGACCATCGTGGAAAATGGGATTAAGCACGGCGTATCAAACTTGGTAAAAGGAGGTACAATAGAAATCAAGTGCAGGGAAGGCTTGAATGATGATTTGTATATTCAGGTGAAAAATAGCGGTCAACTTACTCATCAGCCTTCTTTGAATTCAGATGATGAGCAAGGCCATGGGCTGAGCAATACCGTGCAAAGACTCAAGTTAATCTATGGTGGTAAAGCAAGCTTTCGTATTTTCAACTCCGGAAATCAATTCGTTATTACCGAAATTAAAATCCCGAAACAAAAAGTTACATTTGAATAACAAACTCAACAAACATGCGAGCCATTGTAATTGATGATGAAAGATTAGCACGTAAGGAGCTAATCACACTCTTAAATCAACTAGAAAGTGTCGAAGTCGTAGGCGAAGCGGTAAACGTGGATGATGCAAAGGAAAAGATAGATCAGCTAAATCCTGACGTCATTTTTCTTGATATACAAATGCCAGAGAAAACTGGATTTGAACTTCTAGAAGAGCTAGACAACGTCCCTCACGTAATATTTACTACCGCTTACGATGAATATGCACTCAAAGCATTTCAGGTAAATGCCCTAGATTACCTATTAAAACCAATAGAGCCTAAGCGTCTCGAGGAAGCAATCACCAAACTTCAAGGTAAAATCGACGGCCACTCTAAAAGTGAAGAATCATCCACTTCTCACAGCCAAAAGAAACTTACCCTCGAAGATCAAGTATTCGTCAAAGATGGAGACAGATGCTGGTTTGTGCGCCTTTCTAATGTTAGGTTATTTGAGTCAGATGGGAATTACATCAAAGTGTATTTCGACAACTTCAAACCGATGATTCATAAATCGTTGAATGCTTTGGACGAGCGTCTAGATGAGAAATCATTTTTCCGCGCAAGCAGAAAACACATAATCAATCTAGGCTGGGTAGAAGGCATAGAGCCTTGGTTCAATGGCGGTCTGGTAGTGACTCTCAAAGGAGGCGACAGAATAGAAGTGAGCCGCAGACAGGCAGCGAGATTTAAGGAAATGATGAGTCTTTAATATTTCATATCCAATAAAAAGCATTTGATTTCAGCTAAAAATTAACTAAATAGGGAATAATTAGACTTAGAGGTCAGTAAAATTAGTTTCACCCCCAAAACGCAAATTCTGCCAGCTACTTATGAAAGAAGAGCGGATATTAATCGTCGAAGACGATATCAGCATTGCAGAAAATATCCAGGAGATATTAGAACTCCTGGGATATGTCAACACGGACATTGCAAATTCTGCGAATCAATGCATTAAAATCATTAAAAAATATCGGCCGGATTTGATATTCATGGATATCAAACTGAAAGGCGATAAAGATGGAATAGAATTAGGGGAAATCGTGAAACAAATGGTAGACGCACCATTGGTTTATGTGACATCCTATTCAGATCCAACCATCATCGAAAGGGCCAAAAGAATAAATCCAGCTGGATTTATAGTGAAGCCATTCAATACAAATGATATTCATGCGATCGTAGAGATTGTTCTTTACAATAAGCGTACTAAGCCTTCCAGTGAAGTAGCCACAGTAAGCACTCCAAATGATAGTCCATTTTTAGTTACTGATGCAGTTTTCATTAAGGCTGACAATGCGTTTGAGCGTGTTTCCTATTCAGATATCTATTACGTAGAGGCAAATGGTAATATGGTGACGATCTTTACAAAAAATAGGGATTACAGCATCAGGAAATCCATGAAGGAAATTGAGGAAATATTACCATCTCAGCTTTTCCTTCGAGTTCAAAAGTCATTTATTGTTAACCTCGGACAGGTAGAAAGCTTCAATACTAAGGAAATTACGTTACTTTCTGGCGCTATGGTGCAGGTAGGTAGACAATATTATAATGGCTTTTTAGCAAAGCTAAGTACAATCACAGAGAGCTAAAAAAAAGGTGAGCAAAACCCACCTTTTTAGTGTAAACAATCAACCAAATCTACCCTTACGAGTAATTATTGTATGGGAATTTCACCCAGTTAGCTTATCAAAGGACCGAAGTTTCGGTCCTTATTTTTTTGAATTCAGTTAGCTTTTCAGCTTCAGAATTAGAAGTCATGCCGGTATTGTAAGTTGGTTCAGTATATTCAATAAGGGCAGTATGCTTTGCAATATTTGTTTCTACTTTAGCTTTCCAAACAATGGTAAATGCCATTACGAAGCCCAATGCAGCACAAATGTTTTTTTGGGAAAATAGTGAAGTAATCATGGCAGTAATAAGTTGGTTTAATTTCTATATTGGCTATATGCCAAAAAGCGACCCAAAATTATAAAGTGCTAATAATCAGATCACTAGAGAAAAGAGCGGCCAATTTCATGTACGCTTGTGAACACCAGAAACCCAGAGATGGACAATTGGATAGAATTCAGTAGGTTACGAAAAGCAAATTAAATTTTTTAAAAAATAAGACTTGGTCAATATCCTTATTATGAATGATTTAAGAGAATAGCGCTTGCTTAAATATAAAAAAAGGCTCCAGAAGGAGCCTTAATATAGGATACACAGTAGCTTATAATAACTCATTCGCCAGATTCGCCAGCTCTGATCGCTCTCCTTTCTCAAGTTTGATGTGCGCATAGAGCGGATGATCTTTTACACGATCTATCAAATAGGATAAGCCATTCGACTGGGAATCCAAGTACGGAGTATCGATCTGGAAGACATCCCCAGTGAAGATAATCTTGGTGTTTTCTCCGGCTCTGGAAATAATCGTCTTGATCTCATGAGGAGTCAAGTTTTGTGCTTCATCCACAATAAAGAAGATATTTGAAAGCGAACGTCCACGGATATAAGCCAGTGGCTGAATAACCAATTTCTCCTGATTCACCAGCTCGGTGATCTTCTGAAATTCCTTGTCAGTTTCCTTGTATTGATTTTGGATAAATTTCAAATTATCCCAAAGTGGCTCCATGTATGGATTAAGTTTGGACTTAATATCACCTGGTAAATACCCGATGTCCTTATTGCTCAATGGTACGATTGGTCTGGCCAAGAAGATCTGCTTGTATTCTCTTCTTTGTTCCAATGCTCCTGCCAAAGCCAGTAAGGTTTTACCCGTTCCAGCTACACCTTGAATTGATACTAGACGGATATTTGGATTAGTGATCGCATGAAGCGCAAAGGTCTGTTCGGCATTTTTAGGCTTAATATTGTAAGCCAATTTTTTATCTACACGCTCTAAAATTCCTTCCTCCGAATTGTAATAAGACAACACGGAATTTTTATTGCTTTTTAGAATGTAATAGGCATTTGACTTCCTTTTTCTTGTGCCCAAGACTGTCTTTGCTTCTATGTATCCCCTCTCGTAAAGTGTGTTGATATGCTCCGGATCCATATTTTCCAGCACATATTTCCCTGTATTTTCGAGCTCGGTAATATTCTTAATCTTGCCAGTCTCATAGTCTTCTGCAAGCAAATCAATGGATTTGGCTTTAAGACGAAGATTAATATCCTTACTTACCAAGATTACTTTTCTACCAGCTTCATGCTGTTTGAGATAAAGCGCACAGTTGAGAATCTTGTGATCATTCTTTTCTTCACCAAAAATCTCATTGGCATTGATCTGATTCTCCGGATTCATCAGCACCCTAAAATTCCCCTTTGTCTTCCCGTTCAGGGGAGTCCAATTGTGAATCATATGATCCTGCGAAAGTTTGTCCAGCAATCGGATGAATTCACGGGCTTCAAAATTCTTGGTGTCATTGCCTTTCTTGAATTGATCAAGTTCCTCCAGCACCGTGATTGGGATGACCACATCGTGCTCGGCAAAGTTCATAATGGAGTTGTGT
>TARA_R110002020_G_scaffold140485_5_pt1 | contig 14699 bp, 10 predicted proteins | sample TARA_R110002020 | Tara Oceans TARA_R110002020 (sample SAMEA4396489) | marine metagenome | biome: Westerlies Biome; feature: [MES] marine water layer (ENVO:01000295) within the mesopelagic zone...; material: water (ENVO:00002006), including particulate matter (ENVO:01000060) such... | reverse complement strand
CCGACAGCGCGCGCAACACCTATTCGACCTTCACGGCGCCCGACGGCACCAAGTGGCTGGTGCTGTCCATGGAATTCGGTCCCCGCGACGACATCCTTCGCTGGGCCGGCGATGTGATCGAGGATCACCTCGATCACCGCGTGATCATCAACAGCCACTCGCTGACCAGCTTTGCCGGTCGCCAGGATCCGACCGAGGCACCGCTCTATGACGAAGGTGCCGGCTATGACTACGGCATCGGCCGCGATCCCGAGGGCGCTAATGACGGCGAGACGATCTACCGGGAACTGCTTGCCAAATATCCCAATATCTCGATGACCTTCTCGGGCCACATCTTCGGTGACGGCGCCGAAACGGATGTCAGCTACACCCAGTACGGCACGCCGGTCTTTGAATTCCTCGTCAACTACCAGAACGGCGTTGCCCGGGAAATCACCGGCAACGGCGACTCGTCGCTCGGCGGCCGCGGCGGCAACGGCGCCATCCGCCTCGTCGTCATCGATCCGGAAAACAACACGGTCTCCACGGAAACCTATTTCACCGAATTCGACGACTATCTCGATGGCTACCGGGTGAAGCCCGAGCTGGATCGTGACGGCCTGACCGGCAAATATAACGGCCATCAGGAAACCTTTACGGGCGTGGATTTCGGCACACCTGAGGTCTTTGCCATGGCCAAGGCCGGCAACGACATCATCGCCACCGCCGAGGACGGCGCGGAAACCTCCAGCGTCAAGCTGGATGCCACCAAGTCGCTCAACCCCAAGAGCGAGGGCCTGACCTATAGCTGGAGCGACGAAAACGGTACGGTCATCGCCACCGGCGCATCGCCCTCCGTCGATCTTGCCCAGGGCAAACACATGCTGACGCTGACGGTGACCGACAGCAAGGGCATCAGCACGACCGACAAGGTTCTGGTCGTGGTCAAGGGCGACGACACCCTGCTGCAGGACGACTTCAACGACGGCAATATCGATGGCTGGAGCGCCGGCGAACTGACCGACATCACCATCGGCTTCGGTCAGGCACAGGATTTTGGCATTCCCGCACTGGGCACCGACCAGGGCATTGCCTCGATCCCGGCGCTCAAGAATGCCGAGCGCCTGTTCATCGCACCGCTGCCCGGCGCGCCGGCCGGCACCAAGGTCACCAGCTACACGCTGATGATGGACATCTACGTGCCAAGCGCAGGCGTCGACCAGTTCGTCGGCCTGTTCCAGACCGACGTGACGAACAAGAGCGACGGTGAGCTGTTCATCAAGAAGACGGGCGCCACGACTGGCGGCATCGGCATCTCCGGCACCTATGAGGGCGAGTTCCACTTCGATGCCTGGCAGCGCCTGGCCTTCGTGGTCACGGATCTCGGCAATGGCAACATGGAGCTGGCAAAATACATCAACGGCGTGAAGGTTGGCACCCAGAGTGTCGATGCCGCGCGCTTCACCATCGATGTGGCCTCGGGCGCCCTGCTGTTTGGCGATGAAGATGGCGAAAATGCCCAGCTCTACACATCAAGCGTGCTACTCAGCGACAAGGCGTTCTCGGCTGCCGAAATCGCCGTGCTGGGCGGTGCCCAGGCCGGCGGCATTCTCAGCAGCCAGCCCACGCCCTACAGCTCGCAGTTCGACTTCAACGGCAATCTGAACGCCACCTTCGGCTATGGCACCATCGGCCTGTCGGACACGGCTGCCACCGGTGCCTTCATGGTCAAGGGCACCGTGTTCTCGCGTCCCGATGCCCAGGCCGGCATCGACGACGCGCCGGAAGGTGCCGTCTACGACATGAGCGATGCGTCGGGAAACAAGCTGGTCTGGAGCGGCAACAATTCCGAGAGCTGGTCGGACTATGTCTATGAGGTCGCGCTCCAATCGACCGACAATGACGCCATCGGCGTCGTCTTCTACCATCAAGACGAGGACAACTATTACCGCTTTTCGATGAACGGCGAGACCAACCGCCGCGAACTGGTGCGGGTCAAGGACGGCGTCGAGACGGTGCTGGCTTCCACCTCCATGGGCTATCGCTTCAACGACGAGATGCTCGTCAAGGTCGCGGTCGTCGGCAATGAGATCACCGTCTTCCTCGACGGCGTCTCCGTCTTCAACGGACCTGTCGTCGACAGCAATGCGCTGACCCATGGCACGATCGGTCTCTATTCCAGCGAGCAGCGCAGCTCGATCTTCGATGATGTGCTGGTCACCAAGGTCAACCTGTCGGCGCATGCCGGCACGGATGCCCGGATCGTCGATCTGGATGCGGATGGCCACGCCAGCGTCGTGCTCAATGCTTCCAGCAGCTTCGGCCCCGACGCGATCGTCAGCTATGTCTGGAAGGACCTCGACGGCAACATCGTCGCCGAAGGCAAGTCTCCCACGGTCGAGCTTGCCGAAGGCATGAACAAGCTCGTGCTGACGGTGACCGACGTGAACGGCAAGACGTCCACCGATCGGGTGGACATCGAAGTTATCGGCCAGGACCGGGTTTTGGCATCCGACGACTTCTCCGCAGGCCTGTCGAAATGGACGATCGTCGACGAAGGCGAGCTTGGCGGCATTGGCGCCAACGGCAAGTCTTCCGAATGGCATGTCACCGAGGACGGCAAGCTGATCCAGACCACGGACCTGAAGAGCCGCGAACTGACATGGCAGGGTGCGGACAATCCCGACGTGTGGAAGGAAGGCTGGAGCCCGCTCGGCGACGGCGTCAACGTCCTGCGGCTTGGAACCTATGCGCTGTTCAACGATCCGGTCGCCAAGACCTGGGACAGCTATGCGGTCGAAACGACCTTCATGACGCCCGACGACGACGGCCTGGGCCTGCTGTTCCACTACCAGGACAACAAGAACTACTACAAGCTGGAGCTGGATGCCGACGGCACCTATGACCGCAATCCGTCCAATGGTGCGGGATCGGTCTTCAACCTGATCCGCATGCGCAACGGCGTGGAAGAAATCCTTGGCCAGGTGCCGGGCAAGTATGAGCCGGGCCTGGCAACCAAGCTCAGGGTCGAGATCATCGACAACAAGATCCAGGCCTATCTCAACGGCGAAGCGATCTTTGCCTATCCGATCGAGGATCACGCCCATGAACAGGGCACGTTCGGCCTCTATTCCTGGGGCAACCAAGGCCTGACCTTCGACGACGTCGTCGTCTACGACCTCGGCCCGAAGGATGACGGCGGCAATGGCGGCAGCGCCGACGACGATATCCTGATCGGCACTGACGGCAACGACCTAATGGAGGGCGGCGCCGGCAAGGATGCGATCCTGGGCGGTCTCGGCAACGATGTGATCGATGGCGGCAGCGGCGATGACACGCTGATCGGCAACGAGGGCGACGACACTTTGACGGGCGGCGAAGGGGCCGACCTGCTCGACGGCGGCGAAGACGATGATACGCTCTCGGGCGGCGATGGATCGGACACCTATGTCTATGTCCGCGGTTCCGGTTCGGATGTCATCATCGAGGGGGCCGGCAAGACCACGGACCAGGACCGGCTGTACCTTGATGACCTTGGTCGCAACGACGTCGTCATCCACCGCCAGGGCAATGATATCGTCATCACCATCGGTGCCGAGACCATCACGCTGAAGAACCAGCTTTCAGGCGGCGGCATCGAGGTAATCTCCTTTGCCGACGGCACGGCGCTGGTGGGCGAGCAGATTGCCCAGGCGGCCGTCAATCGCGGACCCGTCGTCTCGGCGCCGGCCATCGCCAGCGGTGCCGAGGATACCAGGATCAGCGGCCAGATCGTGGCCTCCGATGCCGATGGCGACCAGTTGAGCTACACCGTCAAGACCGGCTTCGGCCCGGCCCACGGCGCCGTCCTGCTCAACGCTGCCACCGGAACATGGACCTATGACCCGGCTGCCAACTACAACGGCACCGACCGCTTCACGGTCGTTGTTGCGGATGGCCATGGTGGGCTGGTGGAGCAGGTGATCGATCTTTCTGTCACCCCGGTCAATGACGCGCCGGTGGCCGTCGACGACGTCGGTTCGGTCGGGGAAGGCCAGACCAAGGTCTTCAACCTTCTCGCCAATGACACCGATGTGGACGGCAACATGCTCAGCCTGACGGGCTTTACGGTGGTCAGCGTCAACGGCATCGCGCTGTCTGCCGATGCAGCCAAGTCCGCCTTCGCGATCGTCGACGGCAAGCTCTCGTTTACCCCCGGCTCGCTGTTTGCCGATCTGACCGACGGCCAGCATGCCACGCTCACTCTCTCCTACACCGTCAGCGACGGTACGCTCACCGATACCGGCAGCTTCACATTGACGGTCGATGGCGAGGGCGAGCAGCAGAACGTGATCATCGGCACGCAAGGCTCCAATATCCTGCTGGGGACCGATCGCGACGATGCCATCAGCGCCTATGGCGGCAATGACTATGCCTTCGGCCGCGACGGCGCCGATGTCATCGATGGCGGCGACGGCAACGACTACCTCTTCGGCGGCAAGGGTCAGGACGTGATCAACGGCGGGGAAGGCAACGACACCCTGTTCGGCGATGCCGGCGACGACGTGCTGATCGGCGACAAGGGCAATGACCGCATGGTCGGCGGAGAGGGAGCCGACAGCTTCTTCTTCCGCGCAGGCTTCGGCCACGACACCGTGATGGATTTCGGTGGCGATGACGTGATCGATCTGTCGACCGCCGATTTTGCCGATTTCGCCGACGTGGTCGAACACCTCAGCGAAACTGCGCTCGGCACGATGCTGACCCTTGATGACGGCTCGACGCTGACCCTTGCCAACGTCGAGAAGAACCTCCTGACCGCCGATCACTTCCACTTGGTCGCGTAGCGAACCGAACAGACTTGCCCCGCGCCACCGTGGTGCGGGGCAGGTGACGTCAAGGCTTCACGAAGTGTGGCTACGAAGCGCCCGAGCCGGTGTGTAAAGAGTGATGGTGGCAATGATGGGTAAAGACAAAAGCAGATCCGAGATAGCCGCTGCGCTGGGCGCCTGCCGGGGCGCCTTCCTCTGGATCGGCGTGTTCAGCGCTTTCATCAATATCCTCGCCCTGTCGGGCTCGCTGTTCATGATGGAGGTCTATGACCGCGTCATTCCCAGCGGCAGCCTGCCGACACTGGCGGGCCTGTTTACCCTGGTCGCCATCCTCTACCTCTTCCAGGGCCTGCTCGATCTCATGCGCACGCGGCTCCTGACCCGCATCGGGGCGAGCCTCGACCAGTCGCTCGGTTCGCGGGTCTTCGATGCCGTGCTCGGCCTGCAGCTTCGTGCCCCGCGCATCGGCGAGAGCAGCCAGCCGCTGCGCGACCTCGACATCATTCGCAGCTTTCTCTCAAGCTCCGGGCCGGGCGCCTTCTTCGACCTGCCCTGGCTGCCCTTCTATCTCGGCATCTGTTTCATCTTCCATCCGCTGCTGGGGCTTGCGGTGTCGTGCGGGGCGATCTTCCTGGTCTTCCTGACGCTGCTGACGGAGGTCATGTCGCGCCTGCCGACGCGCGAGACCGCGCGCTACAGCGTCTCGCGCAACCGCATGATCGAGATGAGCCGGCGCAATGCCGAGGCGCTGGTGGCCATGGGCATGGCCGGGCGGGTGCGGCAGCGCTTCGAGGAGCTCAGCCGGCGCCACATCGACGCGCAGCAATCGACCAGCGACACTTCGGGCGGCTTCGGCGGATTGAGCAAGGTGTTCCGCATGCTGCTGCAATCGGCCGTGCTCGCGGTCGGCGCCTATCTGGTGATCGGCCAGGAAGCCACGTCGGGCGTCATCATCGCCGGCTCGATCCTGTCGGCGCGTGCGCTTGCCCCGATCGATCTGGTGATTTCCAACTGGAAGGGCTTTTCCGCCTCCCGCCAGGCCAAGGAGCGGCTGGACAAGCTGTTGGCTCTGATACCGGACGCTCGCGATCCGATGCTGCTGCCGGCGCCGCAATTTGCCTTTGCGGTCCAGGGCGTCGCGGCGACGCCGCCGGAGGCGCAGAAGGTCGTGGTGCAGGATGTCAATTTCGTGCTGAAGCCGGGCAATGGCCTTGGCATCATTGGGCCGAGCGCGTCGGGCAAATCCTCGCTGGCCCGCCTGCTCGTCGGGATCTGGAGCCCGCAGCGCGGTACCATCAAGCTCGACGGGGCCCCGCTCAGCCAGTGGTCGAGCGAAGCGCTCGGCGCGCATATCGGCTACCTGCCGCAGGCGGTAGAGCTGCTGGAAGGCACCGTTGCGGAGAACATCGCCCGCTTCGACCCTGCGGCCACGCCCGATGCCATCATTGCGGCCGCACAGGCGGCGTTCGTGCACGACATGGTGCTGAGCCTGCCGCAGGGCTATGACACGGTGATCGGCGAACAGGGCGAAAGCCTTTCGGCGGGCCAGCGGCAGCGGCTGGCGCTGGCCCGCGCGCTGTATGGCACCCCCTTCCTGGTCGTCCTGGACGAACCCAATTCCAATCTCGATGCCGAGGGCGAGGAAGCGCTGACCCAGGCCATGCTCGGCATCCGCGATCGCAATGGTATCGTCATCGTCATCGCCCACCGGCCCAGCGCACTCGGCGCTGTCGACATGGTGCTGGCCATGGCCGGCGGGCGCCAGCAGGCCTTCGGTCCCAAGGACGAGGTGCTGTCGAAGGTGCTGCAGTCTTCGTCCGGGCTGAAGGTCGTCTCGAAGCCGGCGGCGGTGGTGTCATGAGGCTTCCGCTGCCCACCGCCCCGGACAATGCCGGCCGCGTGCTGCGCCGCGACGTGTCGATGACAACAGCGGCCCTGCTGCTGGTCAACGGCACCTTCGTCGCCGCCGCGGCCCTGTCGGCTCCCAAGCCTTCGCCAGATACGCCCGACATGGAGGAGGATGCACCGGCACGCCGCGCCACAAAGGCCAAGACGGTGCCGGTCGACACCCAGGTGCCCGCCGCCGACAAGTTCGTTCCAGCGCCCGCGGCAGAGCCTTTCGACGACGCGGCTTATGCCTCGTCATCATCCGCCGGCAGCAGCGCAGCGGAACGCGCCTATGCGGCCGCCGAGGACCTTTTCGACCTCTCCGATAGCTTGTTTGCCGATGATGGGGGCTTGTTCGCCGGCCTGCGCGCGGGGTCTGCGTCAGGTACGAAAGGGGCGGGGCAGGCGCCCCATCTCGCCAGCCCGTCCTCCGCCTACTCCCGCGACGTGGAGAAAGAGCAGGACGACGATGATGACATCGAGATGCCGGCCACCAACGGGCAGATAACCGTTCGGCTCGGCAGCGACGGGAATGACGTGATCCAGGGCAATGGCGACAACGACTATATCTTCGGCCGCGACGGCAACGACCTTCTGACGGGCGGTGTCGGCAATGACCGGCTGCTGGGCGGCAAGGGCGACGACGTACTGCTGGGCGGGGCCGGTCGCGACATTCTGGTGGGCGACAAGGGCGACGACACGCTGGCCGGCGGCCTCGGGTCGGATACCTTTGTCTTCCGCTCCGGTTTCGGCGATGATCTGATCCCGGATTTCAACGCCAATGGCGAACATGACGTCATCGACGTAGCGAAAAGCGATTTTGCCAATTTTGCCGCGCTGTCCGCCAGCCTGACGGATACGCCCTATGGCGCGATGCTGACGCTTCCCGACGGATCGACGCTGACGCTCAGCCATGTCACCAAGGCCAGCCTGACGGCCAGCGATTTTCATTTCGAGGTTTGAGGCGGGTGCGCCTCACGCACGCATACTGACCCAGAGTTTGGTAGAGTCCCATGCAAAACAAAGTCTCCAGCAAGGCCGGAATTGGCAAGTCGATCAACAAGCACATCGTCATCGGTGTCGCGCTGATCCTGCTGCTCAACTGCGGCGTGGCCGGATGGGCCGCGACAACGGAGATCGCCGGCGCCCTGATCTCGCCCGGGACCATCGTCTCGGCCAGCCATCCGAAGAAGGTGCAGCATCCCACCGGGGGCGTGGTCAGCCGCATCCTGGTCGCTAATGACAGCCGGGTGTCATCCGGCGATCTGCTGATCACGCTCGACGATACCGTCATCCGATCAAGCCTTGCCATCGTTACCAAGGGGCTGGACCAGCTGCGGGGGAGAAAGGCCAGGCTGCAGGCCGAGCGCGACCTTCTCGCCGCCATCGAATTTCCACTCGAGCTCACCAGTCGCGAAGGAGAGGACCGGGTGCGCCAGCTGATCGCCGCCGAGACGCGCCTGTTCGAGATCCGCAGAACCGTACGCGACGGCCAGCGCCGCCAGCTAAGAGAGCGCATCAGCCAGATGAACGAGGAGATCGCCGGCCTGCAGTCGCAGCGCGATGCCAAGGCCTCCGAAAGTCTCATCGTCGACCGTGAGGCCGGCAGCATGCGCAGGCTCTGGGATCTGAAGCTGATCGAGGCCAGCCGGATCAACGCGCTGGACCGCGATGCCAGCCGTATCACTGGCGAGCAGGGGCAGCTGTCCGCCGCCATCTCCTCGGCGCGCGGCAAGATCGCGGAGATCGAATTGCAGATCATCCAGATCGACCAGGATCTTGCCAGCGAAGTCGCCGACGAGCTGCGCGACATCGATGCCAAGATCGGCGAGCTGGAGGAGCGACAGGTCGCCGAAGAGGACCAGCTGAAGCGCATCGACATCCGCGCGCCCCAGGACGGCTATGTCCACGAGCTGGCGGTCTACACCATCGGCGGCGTGGTGGCGCCGGGCGACGTGCTCATGCAGATCGTGCCTGCTGATGATCTGCTGGCGGTGGAGGCCCGCGTCCGGCCGCAGGATATCGACCAGATGCACCTGGGCCAGCAGGCTACCTTGCGGTTCTCCGCCTTCAGCCAGCGCACTACTCCGGAGGTTCGCGGTACGGTCCGGAGCCTGTCTCCCGACATCTCCAGCGATCGCCGCACCGGTGCCACCTATTACAACATCCGAATCGACATCGCCAAGGACGAGGTTGCCCGCCTGGGCGAGGTCGTGCTGGTGCCCGGAATGCCGGTGGAGGCCTTCATCCAGACCGGCCAGAGAAGCGTTGCGTCCTATCTGCTCAAACCCTATTACGACCAGATCATGCGCGCATTCCGCGAGAGCTGACGCCCGGCCAGCGGCCCCGGCTGCCAGGACCGCTGCAGTTCCTTCAGGGCAGATCACGGTTCGTGATAGGCTGAACCGTTGCCGGACAGGAACTTGACCGCGACCGGCGACCCGCGCATATCCGTCGATAACGTTCACCGGAGTGAATTGACGCGCATGACCGCCTCGCCCAGCATTCGGACGCTCACTCTCCCCGAGGTTCAGACCCTGATCGACTGGGCGCGCAGCGAGGGATGGAACCCGGGGCGCGATGACGCGGCACCCATGCACGCTGCCGATCCTGACGGGTTCATCGGGTGTTTCGTCGAAGGTGCAATGGTGGCCGGAATTTCGGCGGTACGCTACGGCGAAGACTTCGGCTTCATCGGTCTCTATATCTGCCACCCCGAACACCGCGGCAACGGCTACGGTCGGCTCGTCTGGAATGCGGCAATGGCGCATCTCGACGGCCGCATTATCGGTCTGGACGGAGTACCTGAGCAGCAGGACAACTATGCCCGGATGGGCTTCTCGCCGGTCTACCGTACAGTTCGCTGGTCGGGCCTAGCGCCGGCGGGGCTCTCACGGGGGGCAGATATCCGTGATGTGTCAGCAGGCGATCTGGCTGGTATCGAGGCCTTCGACAGCCGGTATTTCCCGGCACCCAGAAAACCGTTTATCGACCTTTGGCTGCAGCCGCCTCGTGTTTCGGTGGTGGCTGAGCGGGAGGATCGTATCGAGGGCTATGCGGTGCTTCGCGACTGTGCAGATGGGGCGAAGATCGGACCATTGTTTGCGACAAGCGAGGCGCTTGCAGAAGAGATCCTTGCCGCCTGTCTATCCGCGCGAGCGGGCTCCACCGTCTATCTCGATGTACCGGATCACCAGGGCAGCTTTGCGGACGTTCTGAAGGGGCTCGACTTTCGGCCCGGTTTTACGACGGCACGCATGTATCGCGGCGAGCCTCCAGCGACTTCGCTTGCCGGTGTCTTTGCCGTCACCACGCTCGAGCTCGGCTGAACGCCGGAGATGCGCCGGGCCGGTGGTGTTTGACGGTACCCCCGCCGCTGGCGAAGATGGTTGATGATCACCGAACGGAACCGATCTTCGGCCGCGGGATTACTGTAGGCACCGAAACAAGCAGTGGTTCATCCAAAAGGTTGAGCGGACGGTGGCGACGATGGAGATCAGATATGCAGCTTCCCCAGAATACGATCATTGCTGTTGCAGATGGCGAAAAGCTCAGCCTGTTTCAGAATGAAGGCGATGCGGCGAACGTCAGGCTCAAGGCAATGCCATCCGGCGATGTCGACGGCTCGAAAATCTCTTCCGGTGGCCGCCATTCCAGCAGTTCCGCAAACCCGGACGACAGCCAGCAGGACGAAGACGGGTTCGGCAGTGGCGTCACGGACATGCTGAACAAGCATGTGCTGGAGGGCAAGATCAAGAGCCTCGTGATCGTGGCAGCCCCGCGTACGCTCGGCGAGATGCGCAAGAGCTACCACAAGTCGTTGTCGGACGTCCTCATTGGCGAAATCGACAAGGACCTGACGGGCCATTCGATACAGGATATCGAGAAGGCCCTGGCGGCCGCGTAAGACGTTTCAGACGGCGGGGCCCATGGCCTTGGGACTGATTGGAAGATCAGGTCTTCCGTACCGTAGCGCAATCAAAAGATCACAAGCGACGAGACAAATGCCCCTGCAACGCAGGGGCATTTGTCGTTCAATGGCTGTCAGCCAGATCCGGCTGGAGAACCTAGGGTGTCTCCTTGAGAGGAGACGCGTCACCCGCAGAAATGCGCGGCACCCTGGTGTGCGGACCGAGCTGCGAGCGAGAAAAGGCGGGGACCAACGCCACTCCACCGGCTACCTGCGAGGAGGTGCGGCCATAAAAAAGGCCAGGCAATTTGCCTGACCTCGTTTGGTCTCATGCTTTCGACGTTGCCAGTACATCCGTGGTCAGCGGAAAGCAGATTCCAATTAAGCAGCCTGGAGATTGCAGGCAGACATCTTGCCCGACTTGTTGTCGCGCTCCATGTCGTAGCCGATCTTCTGGCCTTCAACGATTTCGCGCATGCCGGCGCGTTCAACGGCCGAGATGTGGACGAAAGCGTCCGGGCCGCCGTTGTCAGGCTGAATGAAGCCGAAGCCCTTGGTGGAATTGAACCATTTTACTGTGCCAGTGGTCATGATGAACCCTTTCTTAGCAAGATAGAAGGCCGTAGCGCGTGAGCGCTGCGGATGGTGATAACGATGCTTTAAAGGGAGGGTTCGTCAGATACGCGGTGCTAATCGCGCGGTAAACAAAGCTCAGCAAGAAAATATCGATAAACCCTTGATAGAGGACTTTGGTATTTCTGTCAACCACTGGTTTTCCCGTTGCGGGTGTGGCGGTCCGGTTGCCCAGGTCTGCGCATCGTATTCCGGCACGTTGGCGAAGCCATCTCCTAAATGATGATTGCTCCAGAGATCTCATTGCACTTGACCAATCCGATATATCGATTATCCTAGATATATGGATCAGGAAAAAGCAATACTCGCGCTGGCAGCACTCGCGCAGCCCACAAGGCTTCAGGCCTTCAACCTTATCGTGCGGCACGAGCCGGAAGGCGTTCCCGCGGGAGACGTGGCCAAGATGCTGGCCGTGCCTCAGAACACGATGTCGTCGCATCTGAGCGTGCTGGCGCGTGCGGGACTGATCCGTGCAGAGCGCCGTAGCCGCTTGATGATCTACCGTGCGGAGCTGGCCGTTCTGCGGGATCTCACTCTCTACCTCGTGAATGACTGCTGCGGCGGAAAGGCTGAACTCTGCGAGCCGCTGATTGCCCAACTCACTCCCTGTTGCCCTCCACAGAAGGTGTCGTCATGACCAAGACCACGTTCAATGTCCTTTTCCTCTGCACCGGAAATTCTGCGCGTTCGATCATTGCCGAGAGCGTGCTGAACAAGGACGGTGCCGGAAAGTTCAAGGCCTATTCCGCGGGCAGCCACCCGAAGGGGGAAGTTCATCCGATGGCGATCGACGTCTTGCGAGGCCGTGGCTACCCGGTCGAAGGACTCCGGTCCAAGAGCTGGGACGAGTTCGCCGCTGAAGGTGCTCCCGAATTCGATTTCGTCTTCACCGTCTGTGATAATGCCGCTGGGGAAGCTTGCCCGGCCTGGCCCGGCCAGCCGATGACGGCGCACTGGGGCCTTGAAGATCCGGCAGCCGTGGAGGGGACGGATACCGAGAAGCATTTCGCCTTCGGTCAAACCCTCCGCTACATGAAGCTTCGTCTGGCGGCCTTTTCGGCACTTCCCGTGGAAAGCCTCGGGCGCCTGAGCCTGAGCGCGAAGCTCAAGGAAATCGGCGAGATGGAAGGTTCCACCATGAAGAGGCCCGACGTAGCATGACGGCACCCGTTGACATCATCATCTACCACAATCCGGACTGCGGGACCTCGCGCAATACTCTGGCGATGATCCGCAATGCTGGCCTGGAGCCGCATGTCGTCGAGTATCTGAAGACGCCGCCAAGTCGTGAACTGCTGATCCAGTTGATCGGCCGCATGGGCATTTCCGTGCGGGCGCTCCTGCGCGAAAAGGGTACGCCCTTTGCCGAACTCGGGCTGCAGGACCAGACGCTCGGCGACGATCAGCTTCTGGATGCGATGATGGAGCATCCGATCCTCATCAACCGGCCGATCGTGGTGTCGCCGATGGGAGTGAAGCTCTGCAGGCCTTCGGAGGCCGTGCTCGATCTCCTGCCGGCACCGCAACGGGGCGCCTTCACCAAGGAAGACGGTGAAGCCGTTGTCGATGCGCAGGGCCGCCGGCTGTCCTGACATTGTCCCTTCGGGGATGCCACTGAATCAGAAATGGAGCCTGCCATGCAGCCCGCCCAAGCGTCGCTTCGCCTGTCGTTCCTGGACCGATATCTGACCGTCTGGATCTTTGCCGCCATGGCGCTCGGGCTCATCCTGGGCACGGTGTTCGAGGGTTTCCCGGGCTGGCTGAACAGCCTGTCGATCGGCAGCACGAACATCCCGATCGGCATCGGCCTGATCCTGATGATGTATCCACCGCTCGCGAAGGTGCGCTACGAGGAGCTGCATCTGGTCTTTTCCGACAAGAAAATCCTGATGATCTCGCTCCTGCAGAACTGGATCATCGGCCCGGTCCTCATGTTCGGGCTGGCGGTTATCTTCCTGCGGGACTATCCCGAATACATGACGGGGCTGATCCTGATCGGCCTGGCGCGCTGCATCGCCATGGTGCTGGTCTGGAACCAGCTGGCGCGCGGCGACAACCAGTATGTGGCGGGCCTCGTCGCCTTCAATTCGATCTTCCAGATCCTCTTCTTCAGTGTCTACGCTTGGTTCTTCCTGACCTTCCTGCCGCCGCTGTTCGGTCTCGAAGGGAGCGTCATCGACGTGTCCTTCTGGACGATCGCGGAAGCCGTCCTGATCTACCTCGGCATTCCCTTCCTGGCCGGCTACCTTTCGCGCCGCATCCTGACGAGAACCAAGGGCACGGACTGGTACGAAACCAAGTTCCTTCCCGCGATCAGCCCCATCACGCTCGGTGCCCTGCTGTTCACGATCGCTGCGATGTTCAGCCTGAAGGGCGGCGAGGTGGTTCGCCTGCCGTTCGATGTCGTGATGATCGCGATCCCCCTGACGATCTACTTCCTGATCATGTTCTTCGTCAGCTTCCTGATGGCACGCGCCATCGGTACCGACTACCCGAGGACGACGGCTGTCGCCTTCACCGCTGCCGGCAACAACTTCGAGCTCGCCATTGCCGTGGCCATTGCCGCCTTCGGTCTGGCCTCGCCCGTCGCCTTTGCGGCCGTCATCGGACCGCTTGTGGAGGTGCCGGTCCTGATCATCCTTGTCCAGTTCGCCCTGTGGATGGGGCGACGGCTCTACGGTGGCAGGCTCGAACGCGCGCCGGCGGAGTGAGATAACGCGGTGGCAGAGCCGCATGATGTCGTCGTCATCGGAGCAGGGCAGGCGGGGCTGGCGACAGCCTATTACCTTCGACGAGCCGGGGTGGACTTCGTCCTTCTCGACGCCTCCGACGAAGCCGGAGGAGCATGGCGCCATGGGTGGGGTTCGCTCACCCTGTTCTCACCGGCCTCCTATAGCTCGCTTCCCGGCTGGATGATGCCCTCCTCATCGCCCACCCGGTATCCGGGGCGCGACGATGTGGTGGATTATCTTGCCCGCTATGAAAAGAGGTACGGTTTCCGGATCGAGAGACCTGTAACGGTCAGCGACGTGCGCGAGACACCGGACGGGCTGGCGGTTTGCACGGACGGGGAAACCTACCACGCCAAGGTGGTGGTCAGCGCCACGGGAACCTGGTCTGCGCCCTATGTTCCGGTCTACGAGGGGCAGGGGTCATTCGAAGGCATTCAGCTCCATTCCGCCCACTATCGCTCGGCTTCCGACCTCGTCGGCAAGTCCGTCATCGTCGTTGGCGGCGGGAATTCAGGCGCGCAGATTGCAGCCGAAGTGTCCGAGGTCGCAAAGCTCACATGGGTGACGCCACAGCTTCCGGTGTTCCTGCCGGACGATGTGGATGGACGGGTACTCTTTGAACGAGCCAATGCCAGGGTGCTCGGCAATGACGGCGCTTCCGTCGGCAGTCTCGGCGATATCGTGATGGTGCCTCCCGTGAAGAAGGCTCGAGACGAGGGGCGTCTGCAGTCGGTCCGGCCTTTTGCA
>TARA_R110002020_G_scaffold3514_4_pt1 | contig 14705 bp, 15 predicted proteins | sample TARA_R110002020 | Tara Oceans TARA_R110002020 (sample SAMEA4396489) | marine metagenome | biome: Westerlies Biome; feature: [MES] marine water layer (ENVO:01000295) within the mesopelagic zone...; material: water (ENVO:00002006), including particulate matter (ENVO:01000060) such... | reverse complement strand
ATGAACGTGGAAATTCACTCCGTAGAATTTGCCGAAAACCTTCGCACCGACTTTGAAAAGGTTATCAACGAGTGTAGCGAAATTACAAAGGAGCGTCTTAGACAAAGAGCAGGTATATTTAATAGGTTGGCTAATTGGGTTTCCTATCAAATGGTACGCACAACAATGCTTTTACTCACCTTTCTTCCCCATTTAAGGTTTCTGAAAGACTACAGGGTGTAGATTATTGACAAATGGTTATATGAACTATGGTGTCCGATTAGAAAACCAAATGCTCAAAGATGATAAAAATGTGCACACAAAGTCATTAATACATTTTAAGATAGCGAAAGAATGAACGGCTTTTTAAAAGATTTGACGATGAAAAAATTCTATAACAACGAAGAAGAGCAATCCTATGATGCAATTGTTGTGGGAACCAGCATCAGCGGTGGCTGGGTCGCCAAGGAACTTTGTGAGAACGGTCTTCAGACCTTGGTTCTGGAGCGGGAAAAGATGGTACGCCATATCTAGGACTATCCGATTGTCTATAAAGATCCATGAGACCTACCAAACGGAGGGACAACCTACCCAAGAAGATTTAAAAATCAACCAAAGCAAATTAGGACCGGGTACACGACCAATACGGCGAGTGCCCTGTGGTTCGCGAACGATTTGGAACACCCCTATAACGAAATCAAACGTTTTGACTGGATGCGTGGCTACCATGTGGGTGGGCGTTCTATCATGTGGGGACGACATAGTTACTGTTGGAGCGATATCAATTTTACCGCCAACCAGCGAGAGGGAATCCCAGTGGATTAGCCCGTTAGATATAAGGATATCGCCCCTTGGTAAGATAAAACAGAGACCTACATTGGAGTGTAGGGAGAAAATCTAGGGTTGGAATAATTACCCGATGGCCAGTTACTACCGATGATGGCCCTTAATTGTGTCGAACAACGATTTCGGGAAAAGGTGGGCGAGAATTTTGATGGCAGTGTGGACACGGCAGGAAAGGTCGTCAAGATCCGGCAACCAAAAAATTCGAAGGGCGGCAACATTGCCTGTTCCGAAACCGATGCATTCGGGGTAGCCCGTCCGGGGCGTAATTTAGCAGTAGTTCATCTAACTTGCCTGCTGCCGAACGTACCGCAAATATGTCGTTGAGACCCGGTTCCATCCTACATGAGATAATGTAAGATCCAGATACGAAAGGGGCAAAAGGAGTTAAGCTCATCGATAGGGTCACCAAGAAGGCCTATGAATTCAAGGCCAAGTTAATTATCTTATGCGCCTAGGCCATTGTCTCAACATTTATATTAATGCAATCCAAATCCAATCGCTTCCCAAACGGGATGGGCTACGACTAGGATCAATTGGGAAGAAATATCGTGGACCACCATCTCGGTGTCGGGGCAATTCACTTCTATTATAGATTTAAGATAGGTTTTATACATAAAAAGAGCAAATTCAACAACCATGAAAACAATCTTTTACATAATCTTTATTTTTATTACGGTTTCGAGTTACAAAAACAAGACAACAAACAAAGATAATAATGTGGTGAAAAGTTTAGATGAAGAATTACTTTGTCAACAAAGTGGCAATATCAACAATTTCCAAAAATTCGGTATTGAAAGAACTTGTAAATGACGTCTTTAGCGGCTTAGGGATGAACGAAGATGAGAAAATAGAATCCATTATGAAATTTAATATTCGTTATGACAATAATCGATTTTATATCCAAATGTGGGGTGCTTGTCATCTTTCAGATTGTGATTGGGGCGTATTGCTACGGATGATATGGAAATAGAATCTCATAAATTTGACCTTATTTGGAATCAAGGATTTGTTCTCAGAACTTTAACCTATAAATATATTGATTGGAAATTAAAATTAACGGTTTAAAGTCATCAAGGATGAATCTGACAGTTCAGACCTTACACTAATTAGCTATTTCATAAAGCGATAAATGCGAAAACCTAATAAAGACCTTGGCTAAAATCAATCTCCAAATCCACAATTATTATATGGCAAGAATTGAAATAAAAGGCTCCACGGATGAATTTGAAAGAATCCTTATATTTCTATGGGCTAATAACATTAAAAATGATAATTGAGACGAATTCGGAAATCATTCCAAGGATGATATGGAGAAATACCAACAGCTTAAAATTAAATACAGGACGCTATTAGAAAACCAATAAACCAGCCTTAACGAAAGAAAACATCATAAGGGATGATCGTTTATATATAGAATTATTGAAAGCTATTCACAATATGTCACTGAAAGACTCTTTTTCGGGACACTACCCAAAAAATGGACAATCGACAATTTAAAGGAATACCTTTTCAGCGCGCCAATCTTGATTTAAGGTGGTGTTTCATTAATCTTATGAAATTCTTGTACTGTTCGTAATAATTCTATCGGTTCTACATTGACTCCAAAGTTTTTAAAATTACTTGTAGTATAACAATCCCATACCCCATAACACTCTCCCTCCTCCTACTATGCTCCGCCTCCTCCCAATTGGACAAAAAATCCAATGGACATTAGTCCGTGCGGGTTCAAGTCCCGCCTCGAGTACAAATGAAGAAAGACCAAAGCGAAAGCTTTGGTTTTTTTGTTTCTCCCTTTTTGCCAAATTTATTTGGGCAAAAAGGTAAGGAACAAAATTAGCAGTCCTGCAAGGACTGGTCTTTTCTTATCAACATGTTCGGACGGGACTCACCGAACAAAGTGAGGTAATTCCCGCCCTTATAACAACATTTAACACCCACATAACTTTCCCAGAACAAAAGCTCTGCCTTTTTTGTTTTGGTCGCCGAGCCAAATTTATTTGAGCGAAAGCGGACAAAACAAAAATGCGGCATAAGATGCCAGCTTTTCCACTTTCAACATGTTCGACCGGGACTCACCGAACAAAGTGAGGTAATTCCCGCCCTTATAACAACATTTAACACCCACATAACTTTCCCAGAACAAAAGCTCTGCCTTTTTTGTTTTGGGCGCCGAGCCAAATTTATTTGAGCGAAAGCGGGCTAAACAAAAATACGGCATAAGATACCGGCTTTTCCACTTTCAACATGTTCGGACGGGGCTAAGGGCTAACCGTAAGGTAATTGCTCCCATCGATAAAACACCAGTACTTATCCTCAAGCTTGGTTGTGAATCATTTATTCCATTAAAGGCTAGAGGTAATACCATTTTCTCTAGCCGAAATCATTTGATTAAAGGAGCCCAACTTAAGTTACAAACCAAAACCGTATTTACCTTTTGAATCAAAAAGATAAATGTCCTCTATGATCGGCCCGATGTCTTAATATAAAATACTATTTTAGACCTGTTAAACTATAATTTATCTTATGAAAGCCAAATCCAGCAAAGCACTTTATACCATTTTATTTGTCATTGGTCTAGGTCTAATCTCCAGTGAATGTTCTGCTCAAAAAAATTTTAAGTGGAAACAGTTGTTCAATGGAAAGGATTTAAATGACTGGCAAATAAAAATAAGACACCATAAATTAAACGATAATTTCGGAAATACTTTTCAGGTAAATGACGGAAATATTCAAGTAAGATATGATCAATACTCCAAATTTGATGAACAATTCGGGCATTTGTTCTACAAACAGCCATATTCGTCTTATATAATAGGGGTCGAATACCGCTTTGTTGGGGATCAAGTCAATGAAGGCCCAGGTTGGGCCTACAGAAATAGTGGCATTATGATCCATGGTCAAGATCCGGCAACCATGACGGTAGACCAGGATTTCCCGAATTCCATTGAAGTACAGCTACTTGGGGGCAATGGCAAAGATGAACGTTCCACGGCAAATCTATGTACACCTGGCACCCAATATGTAAAAGATGGCAAAATAGTAAAACAACATTGCACCAATTCATCCTCCAAAACCTACCACGGGGATCAATGGGTAAGATCGGAAGTCCTTGTTCTAGGGGACTCTTTAATTGTACATTATGTAAATGGGGAAGAGGTTATGCGTTATAACAAACCCCAGCTAGATCCGATTAAGGGATCGGAAGAAGGGGAACTCCTAAAGTCGGGAAGCGTTTCCCTTCAAAGCGAAAGTCACCCTGTTGACTTCAGAAAAGTAGAAATTATTGATTTAGAAAAGTATGCGGACAAACCTAAGAAACTGGAAAAGGTTATCGCAAAATTAATGGCCCAAAAACGTGTAGCATTGCAAGAATAAATAATTTAGCTAAAGAACAATATTTGCTTCGCTGTATTTAACTACATGCCCTTACTAATTAGATTATTTTACAAATAATGTTCCTCTAGTAATACTGTTGCGTTTATAAATCGCTGTTATTAAATAAGTTAAGTTGTTCTTTGATATTTTGATTGATATGTTTTTCTGTAAACAGTTCATTTACAGGTGTTTTGGCAAAGGTCGATATTCCAAGAATTTGCGTCATTTCATAGACCGAGTACGGACTTCGTATCTGTTGTTTTAAGTAAGCTACGATCAGGTATGTGCATATTGCTATCCATAAATGGGTCTTCACCGCATTTTCGGAATGGCCCCAGAGGGTCTTTACCTGAAGGTTCTGTTTTATCCATTTGAAAAAGACCTCTATCTGCCAACGGCTTTTGTACACCGCTGTCACTTCCAATGCGTCCATGTCAAAGTTGTTGGTCAGGAATACAAGGGTAATGTCCTTCTCGCTGTCATAATATTTGATACGCCTTATTTTTTCAGGATACTGTCTTCTGCTCTTGGCCACGGTCAGCCTTATCGATTGATCACACCTTAAACCAGTGTTTTTGTCCACTTTCCTTGATGCAACCGCCTTGAATTTCAGGTTGCTCTTGGCGCGCACGACAAAGAACGCATTGCTTTGGGCCAATCTGAACAAACGCCCAAAATCGATGTAGGCCTTGTCCATCACATATATGGCTCCCGGTGCGACCTCTATCTCATCCATCGCATTGACATCGTGATATTTTCCGTCGGTTATGTGTATGAACGTCGGTATGTTGCCCCTAAGGTCCAAAAGTGTGTGCATCTTTACTGCGCCCCTCGAATACTTGCCATGGGCCCAGTCCATCAGGATCAAACTGACCGATATGGTGGTCGAATCTAGGATAAAGACATCTTTGTCGATACCCGATAGCAGTGGATGGTTGTCCGTATACAAAGGCTTGACAAGGTTTATGAGGTAGTATCCAAAATCCGCGTAAATGCGCCAGTCCCTGTTCTCATTTGCTCTGGCAAGTGTGGAGTGGTCCACGCTCTGCTTTATCCCCAAGTGGTACAATTGGCTCTGGTGCACACTTAAGCAAAGGCAGATGTCACGGATCCCGTTTCTACCTGTCAGCTGGCCAAAGAAAAGTTGAACGAACTGGTTCCAACAATTCAGCCCGCGAGTACGGTAATCACCATGGTAACCGTCAACACACTTTCCAAACTCATAACGGTTTACCAGAGAAAGTACCTGGGCAAAAACATATTTACCTGTATTCATAACTTCGGTTTGGCCAAAGTTATGTACCGATTCAAATCAAAAAATCAAAGAACGCTCTGTATATACTGTATTTACTATACTTTTAAAGGATTGAACATTTCTTAACGCAACAGCACTATTCCTCTAGTAATAACAGTGCCCATATTCATTATCTTTGATAAAAACAATTACTATGGCAAAGAGTCAAGATGCAAAGAAGAACATAAAAAAGGAACCTGTTTTATCCGCCAAGGAAAAGAAAGCGGCAAAAAGGGACAAGAAAGCCAAAAAATCCTAATGGGATAGGTGCCAATTTATGTATCTGCCTAAAGGACCTGCTTTTTTTCGACTATCTAAACTGGTTTATGGCGTAGTTATTGAATGAAACCATTCATGTATTCTATTTCTTGTAATGGCGAACTCGAGGTAATATCTAATTCTTTAAGATCATTAATTTGGCAAAAGAATTCAATGCAATTTGAGATGAATTGCACCTATAAAACAATGTTGTTATTACAATTCAACGATTTTTTATACCGATTAAAGTAATAATAGAATATTAACATATTTAATTTAGAACCTTTGGGTAAATAATTTAATCCCTCTGTGAAAATGAAAAAATATTACTTCTTATTACTTCTTTCAATCTCTTTGGTAATTTCTAGTTGTGGGAAAGATGACGACAATTCAGCTGACCCCTCATCAAGTGTTAAAGTGTTCACTTTGAGTTCAGTTTCTAATTCCAAGATTTCTGGTAAGGTTACTTTTACCAAAAATGAGGACGGATCAACGACTATACTACTAGAGATAAATGGTTCTTCAACTGACATTCATCCTGCATTTATTTATTTTGGTGATGCCGGAAGCAATGGAGAAGTGGCGATTACCTTAGAACCGATAGATTGTGATTGCGAATCCAGCAGCACCATTATCACAACTTTAGACGATGGGACCCCCATTACATACGATCAATTAATGAAATTTGATGGCCATATTAAAATACATCAGAATGAAGACCACCTTGAAATTATAATTACAGAGGGCAATATTGGTGCAAATGCCAACTAAATTTAACGTTCTTTAGATAATATTAAACCCCTACTTTTGCAAGTAGGGGTTTCTTTTTTAGATATGGTTGAGAACCACAATTCTTGCGTACAACATATAGTGGACAGTGAACAATTGCAATTGGAATTACTAATTTTATTATTGATCAATTGGAGGAATGATAAAGAAATTTGGCATTTTATTTCTAATCGGATTGGTGGGGGTATATTTGATTTTGGCCAGCTGCGATAGTATCATAGAAAAAGCCACCCAAAACAGAACCTATTGGAACTTAAAAGAGGTTCCCAAAAACAAAGTGGGCCTGGTCCTTGGAACTTCCAACAGGCTGGTAGGTGGCGGATCCAACCCCTATTATACAAATAGAATAAAAGCAACCCTTGAACTATTTAAGGCTGGGAAAATAGACTATGTATTGGTTAGTGGGGATAATAGCACCCAGTACTACAACGAACCTACCGTTTTCAAGAAGGACCTCGTTCTTGGAGGAATACCGAGTGAAAAAATCTTTTTGGATTACGCTGGTTTTCGCACTTTGGATTCCATGGTCAGGGCCAAGTACATTTTCGGATTGGACAGCGTTACCGTAATATCCCAAAAATTCCATAATGAAAGGGCCATTTATTTGGCGGAACAAAAAGGCTTATATGCCATTGGTTACAATGCCGAGGATCTGTCCATTAAGCATGCATTAAAAGTGCATATAAGGGAATATTTTGCCCGTGTAAAAGTGTTTATTGACCTAGCACTCAATACGCAGCCAAAATTCTTTGGGGAGAAAATTGAAATCAAGTAATCTTAGCTATATTTACTCCCGCTATGTCAATTATGGCTTCCATACAAAAACTGATTAAAAACCTTGGTCCTGGCCTTCTTTTTGCCAGTACGGCCATAGGCACTTCCCATTTAGTGCTATCCACCAAAGCAGGTGCACAATATGGATGGCTAATGGTAATCCCCATTTTATTGGCCAACATCTTTAAATATCCATTTTTCGAATTTGGAGTTCGGTACACTAATATAACCAATAAAACACTAATAGAAGGTTACCTAAATCGCGGCAAGGCCTACCTAATCTTTTATGCCATTATTACCTTGTTCAGTACTTTTACCATTCTTGCCGCGCTCTATGTGGTCACATCAGGGTTGCTAATTAATCTTTTTCAACTAACCAATACCCCTGTAAGTGTTGTAGCAGGCGGACTTTTTATTTTAATCTGTGCCCTACTTATTGTTGGACGTTATAAATTACTGGAAATCTCACTCAAGTATGTAATATCCATTTTATTTTTGGCCCTTTTGGTGACAACAATTTTGGTAATCGCCAACGGGAAAGTTACGGAAGTAGAGAACTTTAAAACACCCAATATTTTTAATGAAGTGGGAATCCTTTTTTTAATAGGACTCATGGGGTGGATGCCAACGGCCGTTGAGGCTTCCAGTTGGATAAGTCTTTGGAGCATTGAAAAATTTAAAAATTCCAAACACAAACCAACTTTAAAAGAGGCCCTCCAAGAATTTAAGTTCGGCTATTTCACTACAGCTATTTTGGCCATCTTTTTTATGATTATAGGCTGGTTTACCCTCTATGGCACCAACACTGAATTGAGCAATAACGCCGTAGTTTTTGCCGACCAACTGGTCCAACTGTTCACTACCAATATTGGGTCTTGGGCTTATATTTTGATAGCCATAGCCGCATTTGCCACCATGTTCAGCACCTGTATTACCGCACACGATGCTCTAAGCAGGGTAAGCGTTGACATTTTAAGCTTGCTGTTCCCTAAAAGGGAGCTTATTAAAAATAGAGGATTTACTATTGGAGTGTTACTATTGGCGGTAATGAATTTTATGGTCATAAGTACCTTTTCTGCCAATATGGGCGTCCTAGTTGCCATGGCTACTTTTGTTTCATTTGTTATGGCACCTATCATAGGCTATATGAATCTAAAGAACGTAATGAGCCAGGAGATACCAGAAATGCATAGACCCGACAGAAACCTGCAAATATTGACCTACCTAGGCATACTATTTCTAACACTCTTTTCCGTTTATTATTGTTGGATGCTGTTTTTTTGATTGAAAGCATCCATAAACAACATCAATATTAGAGGAAATAGGTCATGTCCAAGTGATTAATAAAAGGTATTAAACCTAAGGGCAAGCCTGTCTACCGACAAAGGCAGGCCCTGAACCCAATAATAGGAATCGACCCAAGGGCCGAGGTATTGAACCTAGATCCCGACGAAAAAGGCGGGATTAGTTCAATTTGCAATTTTAAGTGCGTCTTACTGACTTCTCAAAATTGGGTTTCACTAATAAAGACTTAACACCTAAAATTTGGTTTTTATATTTCAATCCTTAATCTTTGTAAAATATGAAGAAGAAGCGCAGAATAATGAAATTGATACGTATAAAGAGAAATACAAGGAACGAAAAGCGTTATAATTCCAAAATGGGAATCCTATACACCCGTGTAACGTATATAAAAGAAGTGGTTTTCGGTATTCCTATTAGGACACTCCATAAATACAGAGAAACCTACTACGGCGAAATAAAAGACTGTAGTGCGTGTAATTTGGCAAGATAATCAGCCTTGGCCCTTTTTATAACACAAAGGTCAAAGAAAGGAGTTTTGCAAATTACATAACGCCCTTAATACAGGAGATTGTAATTAAGTACAACTATCAATGATCGCTCGTTCTTGCTGTGCAACATATCCAAGCAAAAAACGCCGTTCTTGCAACCATTCAAGAGTTTTTCCTCACCATAACCTATGGAGTAAAGGATACTCCCGGCTGGTACGTCCTCCTGTAAGAGATACTTCTTAATGGCATCTGCCCTTTTTTGAGATAAGGTAAAATTGGCACTGGAGCCCCCTCTACTATCGGTATGCGATTCCACCCTAAGCTGCAATTGGGGAAATCTAGTCATCACATCGACCACCTTGTCCAATTCTTGGGCAATTTCGGGAGTAATTATGCTTTGCCCCTTATCAAAATAAAATTTCTTTAATTTTATTACTGTCTGGTTCTCCTGCTCCTCCACCAAATCGTCCAAAAACTTAATTCCCATATTGAAAGCTTTCTCTTGGATTTCTTCCAATTCCCTGTCTTGATAAGTCACGGAAAATATAGAATGTTTCTCTTTAGTAGCTTCAATGGTAATGTTGTTTTGAAAAGGAATTTCAATATTGTAATCACCATTCTCGTCGGTAAATATTTCTTTAACCAACTTTCCATCTTTGTCGATTAGCCTAACTTGTGCCTTGGAGACCCCATTATTGGAGGTAAGATCAACCACTTTTCCCTTTAGGGCCAAAGTTTTTAATCCCGGTTTTTCTTTAACATTAAATCCATAAATATCATCCCCGCCTTTACCTCCATCCCTATTGGATGAAAAATAACCCAACAGCCCATTGGATTCATTATTTCTGATAATAAACCCGAAGTCGTCTTTTGAAGAATTTATACCTGGCCCAAGATTAATAGGTATGCTATAGGAGTTGTCTGTATGGATGCTAGATTTATAAATATCCATTCCACCAAGGCCATAAAATATATCCGAGGAAAAATACAAACTGTTCTCAAAAATAAATGGGGCAATTTCATTGCCGGGAGTATTAACTCTGGGCCCTAAATTTGTTGGAGACGACATTATCAATCCGTCATTGGTATAAACATAATAGATATCTGTACCGCCATAACCATCACCAAAATCAGCTGCAAAAAACAATCGGCCGGTAGCTGCCTCATAAAAAGGATAATAAAAGGAAGTATCGGGATCCCTCAAAATAAAACTGAAAGAACCCTGACTAGTGGCCATACCGATAGACAAGGCATTCTTTCCATTGTCACTAAACTGTAAATTTTCGCCATCGGAATTGGACAGAACATAGAAAATATTGTTCAAGTCCTGAGAATAAAAGGGTGTGGCCCTATGGAATTTAGTATCTGGGATACCCTTGAACGGTTGCGGATCCGAAACATTGCCCTGAAAATCAATTTTGGACTCGTAAATATTAATGTATGCTTCTCCTGATGGACCATAAACCTTCTTGGATCCATCCGGTCTATCACTTGAAAACAACAATTTATCCTTATAAAAAGTAGGTGAGAAGTCGGCCTTTGCACTATTTCCACTTATATTGAATATCTCAAAATCCAAATCCTCATTACTATTGGTAGCTATTAATTCATAATTAAAAATAGAATTCTCCACCAATTCCTTTGGCAATTTATCTTCTTTTGTTGCCAAATAGGCTTTTACTTTTTCTACTTCCGAGGTTTTGGCCAAGGACTGCAACATTTTATTAAAGTGATATTGGGACATAGTAGTATCTTTCTGGTAAATGTCCACGTAGATGTCCGAAGCCTTTTTGTAGTTCCCTATTTTCATATAGGAATCCGCTAGGTTTAAATACTGCGTATTGGAAAGTTTAGATTCCCTCAATTCTTTTTGATATTCAATAATAGCCTGATTGTAGGAATATTCAAAAAACAGAATATCCCCTTTGGATTTCTTTTGCTGTGCAAAACCGAAGGACGACAAAATGATAAAAAATACAACTACTATATTAAACCTCATATTCATCTTTTTTTTAGAAAAACCGTGGACTGTCTATCTGTTTAGGCATACCCTTTTGATCACGACTCTTTTCCTTTTTTACTTTGTTTGCCGCTCTACCCAGATAGAACTTTAATATTACCTCATGCGAACCTTGACTGTAATCACCTAATCCATTGGTATTGTAATCATAGGAATATCCAAGAAACAGACTATTGGACACTTGTAAACCTGCCAAGCCACTTAAAGCGTTATCCAATCTATAGGACGCCCCTAAAGTTACAACTTCGCTAATTAAAAAATTAGTAGATAAATTTAGGTTTAAGGGCGAACCGTTTAAATAGTTCATTAAGAAGGCGGGTTTAAACTTAAGGCCTTCAGAGAAATTGAAAATATATCCCCCAATTAAATTAAATTGCATCTTGTCCTCCACAATATTGGCTACTTCGTCGGCATATATCCCCGAAGTTAAAAAATTGGGCACTGATAATCCCAAATACCAATTTTCCTGGTACATGAACATCCCCGCTCCTACAGTAGGGTAAAATTTGTTAAAGGTATCCGCATTGTTCAACAAAGGCTCATTTGGATTTTCAAAATCACCTTTGGTATAATCTACATCGAGCAAGGAACCTCCTGCATCCACCCCAAAGGAGAGTTTTGTATCTTCAGATAGCTTTACCTGAAAGGAATAGGCAAAATCTATGTACGTCTGGGTCGTGGGCCCCAATTGATCGCTTACCACATTAAAGCCCAAGCCATTTTTTTCATTGGCCAAGGGTAGATTTACCCCAAACCGCAATGTTTTTGGCGCCCCTGGTATGCCAGACCATTGCACGCGGTACAAGCCCGTAATATCAGGGGTCTCCACAGTACCTACATAGGCCGGGTTAAAACTACCTATATTGTACATATATTGGGTATATTGAGGTTCCTTCTGCGCAAAAATCATGCCCACAGAAAAGAACATTACGCCACAAAACAATAAAATATCTCTATACCCTTTATCGTATATTCTTAAATTCATAGTCTATTTTATCTTATGATTTGGATCCAACCTTTTCGAACTTCCGTTCCATCACCTAGATCCAAGATATAAAAGTAGGTCCCTTTTGGCAATTCTCCATTATTTCCTGTACCCATCCAAGTATTGTCATAGCCATTGGCAGAAAAAACTTCATTGCCGTAGCGATCATAAACTTGTAGGGTATTATCTGGGTAATCGGTTATACAATTGATATAAACCGTATCGTTTATTCCATCGCCATTTGGGGATATCTGATTAAAGAGGAACCCGCATTCATCCGACGATCGCGGTGTCACTCTTACTGTAGCAGTTGCCCTATCGTTGGTTGCATTACTATCTTCCGGGAAAGAATCTACTATAACAGCAATATTCTGGTAGGTACCCACTTCAGGTACTATGGCAGTAATAGTTAAAGTATTGACCTCATCTGCCAAAACCTCATCCAATTGCCATACTCCAGCCACCGCATCATATAACCCTTTAGAAGCAGAACTACTTACATACTGAAACCCGGTTGCAGGACTTACAAGATCGTTCACTGCTATATTTGTCACCATAATCTGGCTTAAATTGGTCAGTGTTATGGTGAATATAACTTCCCTACCCACCAAAACGCTTTCCTCATCCACTGTTTTATCAAGGGCTAGGTCGATTTGGCAGGCTGCAGAAATATTGGGGATACAGGCATTATCGTTTGCTGGATCCAATTGATCTACTATACCGTCATTATCCGAATCCAAGATATTGGAATCTAGGGCATCTATAATTCCGTCACTATCCGTGTCTATAGGATTACTTACATCTGGGCCCACCTCTTCCCCATCGTTAATACCATCTGCATCGGTATCCCGATTATTGGGATCCAGACCCAAAGCAGTTTCATCCCTGTCTATTATACCGTCCCCATCGCTATCATTGGTACAGGTAGTTACAGTAATGGTAACATCCACACTTTCATCTACACAAGGAGAAATGGCGGTATTGGTCGTAAACCTAAAAACATATTCTCCATCAGCGGCCCCTTCAAAATCAACAAGGTTTTCCGCTCCTATAGTGACCGTTCCTGGAGGAGTGCCTACAATGGACCAAACCCCGGCCGTACCTCCGGTCCTGGTAGAATCCAAATCAATAGTCGTAGGTCCACCGCCGGTTATACTGCATGCCGAGGTATTAGCCGTAGTCCCTGCATCAACGGGGTCGGCAACAGTAACCGTAACAGGGACACGTTCGGAGACACAGCCATTCGCCGAGGCCTCCACATAATAAATGGTAGTAACCGTATTGTTTGGAGTGGTAAAATTACTGCCTTCGCCCAATGGGAGACTATCGGATGTTGAACTATACCAAAATATACTTCCGCCCGCAGTTACCGTAGCACTAATTGTAGCAGTTCCTGGTCCGCAAATGGTAGTTGGCGTAGTACTTAAAATTTCTGGAGGCTCATTTCGGACAAGGGTCACTTCCAAAGGGGGGCTAGTACAACCTGTCCCAGAATTGTGCAAGAATCCATAAAAGGTTGCCGCAAAATTTACAACACTAGAGCTTAACCTGGCACCTGTAATTGAGAAATCGTTACTACTGCTCCATATCAGCTCAAAGCCAGAAGGTATGGCGGTATCCGTATAAGCATCCAAATCCTGACTAAAGTCTTCACAAAATATCGTAGGCGTACTATTTATTAAGGGTGCCTCAATACAATTATCGTTATCGGCAATGGTACCTACACCTCGTGACTTGCTAATCAGGGCAAAACCGGTAGCACTGGTCAAATCCACAAAAAAGGTTTCAGTATTCTCCGCCTCGGTATCGTCATTGATATCAATGGTTATATTTCTGGTCTGATTAGCAATCAAGGGGAGGAATGAAACGCTATTAGATTGTGCCACATAATCAGATCCTGCCTCAGCGGTGTTATCAGCAGTTGTATATGATACAGTGGTACCTAGAAGCACTGAGCCATTTAAAGTTACCGTAAAGGTAGCGGTGCCATCACCCTCGCTTACCAATACATCATCTATAGATATTCCGGCAGTAATTTTGGTTGATGTATCCGTAGCTGGGCTCCCTATATTATCAACGTTATCCGTAAGAGTTACACTTAAAGTAATATTGCCATCCTCAAGACCGCTCAAATTAATACCGGAGATAGTCTGTCCTGCTCCAGAAATAGGTCCAGACCCCGTAACATTGGTCCCACCATTGGAACTACTGAAACTATAATTGTACGTAGTGCCTACGGTAGCTCCCGTAAAAGTGAAGCTCACAGCTGTCTGATTACTAGTAGTAATTGGGTCTTGGTTGATGTTTACTGAATAGCCGGTAGGAGCCGTATTGTCCACCGTGAAGGTCCCACTAGGTCCAGCTGCCGAGGCCGTATTGCCCGCACCATCGCTCGCCGTACCGGCATCTATGCTGATGCTCAGGGTCCCGTTGCCCGTGATCCCGCTGATCGTAACCGTAGGGGTCGCCGTTGTACCGCCAGTTACCGCAACCGTCCCCGAGGCAGTGCCCGTAGGATTGTTCAATGTGATATCGCCCGCAAGCAGGTTGATCGTGCTTGCTCCGGTATAGGTGACCGGATAGGTCACGGGG
>TARA_R110002020_G_scaffold238924_1_pt1 | contig 14707 bp, 5 predicted proteins | sample TARA_R110002020 | Tara Oceans TARA_R110002020 (sample SAMEA4396489) | marine metagenome | biome: Westerlies Biome; feature: [MES] marine water layer (ENVO:01000295) within the mesopelagic zone...; material: water (ENVO:00002006), including particulate matter (ENVO:01000060) such... | reverse complement strand
GATTATGGAGGTGTAACTAAAACGTCTCTTACGCTTGGTAGTTTTAATGAAGATGTTCCTAGTGGAACTGATATTATTACTTCATTTGATTTTCAAGATTCATCGGGTAATACGTTGACTTTAGATGGTGTTCCCATAATAACTCAAGTTTTAGATTCTAACGATAATGACGTAACAGGAATATTTAGTATAAGTGAATCTGTTCCTACAGTTTATGATAAATTTGACCTTGAAACAAACAGTTTATTTTGGTATGGATATCCTTCTGCAACTAAATCAAATCAATGGTTTGTAAGCTTTCAAACAAGTTATCAAGCTGGAACTTTTATAGATGTATTATCAAACGAAATAACTATTGATTTAAATAACATAGCACCAACTATAGGAGGTTTTACACCTGCGCAAACTAGCGATTTAACAGAACTTGGTGTTGAACAAGCTTGTAGTAAACCAGGTGGCACATCAGGTTATGACACTACAATGACAGGTGTTTTTGGTCAATTTACTAACGCTAAAAACGGTTCATTAGATGTAACTAATGAAACTCAAGATTTGTGTTACACTTTAAGTGTTACATCAGAACCTGTTGGCTCTACAGCTATATGGGCAATAAGTCAAAATGGTACTTTAAGTTTAACAAGTGGAACATTAGTAAACGGAAGTTATATTTTTGAATGTACTGTTACTGACGCGACCTCTTCTTGTGTTTTAAGCGCTGGTAGCTTATCAACAACATGTGAGTACGAATTAGTATTTGGAACACCTCCAACTAATCAAGCTATATGTTTTGGCCCTACATCTGTTATGAGTTCGTTAGACACTTCTTGCCCTTCGTCGTTTGGTGGAACTGGTTTACCTTTAGAAGTATTTTTTGGAGCAAATAGATTTGTTAATTCTGGTATTGTTGGAACGGCTGGACTAAATATTGGTAGTGGCACAACTACAATAATGAGCACTATAGATACAGCTTTAGGAGCTTCAGGACCTAAGTATGGTTTTACATCTAATAGCGGTCTAAACTTAGCTTACTATAATGTTTTACAAGAAGGTAATCCTAATTTTACAAGCTCACCTCCAGCTTTTAATTGTATTACAATACCTCCAACAGTACCTCCAGATCCTAATTTTACAACGGGGGCTTTAACCCAAGGTATAATGGCTATTCAAGCTATACTAACTAAATCAGTAACAACAGGAACTCAGCATACGTATAAAACTAATTTCACAATTGTATACCGACCAACAAGTACTGATGCGTGGCAATTAGCTACTTGTTTAGTTGGTTCACCTTCTCAACCAGCGGGTGGAACTGTAGGTAATTTTAATTTATTACAAGTTGTAGGATCTGGAGCAACAACAGCTAGTATTACATATTTTTTCCAAAATGTTGGAGAATATGCGGTTAGAAATAATGGACTTCACGGTGTTGGTTGTAACAACTGTGACAGTTGTGCTGAATTTACTGTAAACTATTATGACGCTCAACAAGCGCAACCAGTCAACGGATGTACAGACTGTCTTGGACCACTGTAATAAAAATATAAAATAAGTAATAATAACATATGGCGACTACACTAGAAATATCGTACTTTAATTCCTTTTGGCTGAAGAGACTAAAAAACGCTACTCAGTTTCAAGAAAGATTGCCTGATGGTACACTTGATTTAGTAAATCCTCCTGTTCCTGTAGGAGGAGGAATAACAACAGGCACGCCAGATATAACTACCGGTGAAGGTTATATTGATTCAAATGTTAATGAAGATTGGTTTATTGAAGAAGCAAGAATAGAAGGCGGTTTTAATAACGCTTCTGTTGACTTTGGTAATAAAGCTTACATTGTAGAAGAAGAAGCTAGACAAGAGCGTAGAAAAAACGCTATAATATACTCAGGTGTATATAATTCTAAAAACGGTATTAATAATAGTAATCAATTTCCTATTGGAGAAGATATTACAAGAGCAGTTGATCCTGCTTCTGGAAGCATACAAAAGTTATTTGCAGAAAATACAAATTTAGTTATATTTCAAGAGCGTAAAGTTAACAGAGCACCTATAGATAAAGATGTTGTGTTTACACAAGAAGGTCAACCTTTAACAGCTAACAGTACTTTAGTTATCGGAACACCAACTCCTTTTGAAGGTAACTTTGGTATTTCTGAAGATCCAACTTCTTTTGCTACATATGGATACTTTAAATATTTTACAGATAGAGATCGCGGAGTAACAATGCAACTAGGACCTAATGGTCTTACTGAAATATCTAATTTTGGTATGATTGATTATTTTAGAGATACATTTAATTCTTTAAACTCTCTTTCTAATCAAGAAATTATAGGTGGTTATGATGTTTTTCAAAAAAACTATGTAGTAACTTTAGCGTCACAAACATTACATTATGATACTTCTGTTAATGGTTGGGTTAGTTTTCAAACATATATACCTGATCTATCAACAAGTTTACAAGGAGAATATTACACGTTTGCTCAAAATGGTATTTGGAAACATTACAGTAATAATGACTATAATACTTTTTACAATGTAACTACAGAGTCTAGTGTTACTTTTGTGTTTAACCCTCAGCCTACGCTTACAAAAACTTTTAAAACTATAGAGTACACTGGTAGTAATGGTTGGGAAGTTGTTTATTCTAATGTAGATTATACCGGCACAGATACAAATCCTCAAGAACCTACTTTAGGATACACGGATTTAAATCAAAGTGGTGATAAAATATTTAGCTACGATCAAGGTTATTATGTTGATCCTAACACTGGTATATCTTATAGAGCAGGTTTTGATAGAAAACAAAATAAATATTACGCTCCTATAAAAGCAAATGATGATGTTTTACCTGGACAAGTTATAGTTTCAAGTATAAGTAATAATAATAGTAGTATTAGCGGTATAAAAGGTATGTACTTAACTGTTAAGTTTTCTACCGATGGAGCGGCTTCTGCTAAAGATTCTAAACAATTATTTTCCGTAAGTACTACTTACAATAATAGATAAATTATATGAAATTAAATTCAAGATTACTAACTGAAAGCGACTGGTCGTTGCTTGAAAGTTGGTGGAAAGACTGGGGTTGGCCAGTATTAAGTAAAGACATATTACCTGACAATGGTACAGGTGGTATAATGATTGAACATGAAGGAAAACCTATAGCTGCAGGATTTATATACTGGAGTAATTCAGGTATGTGCTGGTTAGACTGGGTGATATCTGATCATAAAGGAAATAAAAGAGCTAGACCTTTAGCGGTAAAATTATTAATACAAACCGCAGAAGACATGGTAAAAGCAGCTGGTAAAAAATGTTTAATGTCAATAAGTAGAAGTAATAGCTTATTAAAAATACACAAAAAATTAGGGTGGACTATAGACAAAACTCCATCTCACGAAATGATAAAAAGAATAATTTAAAAATAATAATAATATGGCAGCAGTAACAGCAGTGGTAGCTGGAGTAGGATCAGCGGTAGGAGGAGCAGTGAAGGCCGGCAAAGCGCATAAAGAAATGCGTAGAGCTAGAGGAAGAAAGCAGGAAGCAAAATATAACATGCAAGCTGCTATAGCGAATAGAGCAGAAATAACTAATCCATATGCTGGTGTAACAGATTTATCAGGATTAGCTAGTGATTTATCTTCGCAAATTAGTAATCCTTTTAACCAACTAACAGTATCTACAGCAGCTGCAGAAATGCAAGCTGAAGAAGCTGATATAGCTTTAGCAAATACTTTAGATACTTTAGAACAAACAGGGGCAAGTGCTGGTGGAGCCACAGCTTTAGCAATGGCAGCTTTAAAATCTAAAAAAGAAGTAGCAGCTGATATAGGTAAACAAGAAGCAGAAAACTCAAAAATGAGAGCTCAAGGTGAATCCGCGATGCAACAACAAAAAGTTGCGGCAACACAAAAGTATCAAGACATATTAATACAACAAGGGACAAGAGTACAAGATTCTGAAATTGCTGGTGAAATTTATCAATTTCAAGCAGCAGAAAATAGAACCAATGCGGATATAAATATGTATTCACAAATGTATCAAGGCTTTGCTAATCAACAATCACAAGCTTCTCTTACTTCAGCTGTAGGAACAGGACAAATGATTTCAGGTATTGGGTCAATAGCTAGTGGTTTACTAGGATCTGACAAAAAATAAAAAATAAAAAATGAACGAAATAATCAAAGCTCATAACAGTAAAATGAACAGACTTGTTAACGTGTCTCAAGTAAGACGTGCTAACGAGTTAGATTTTTTTACAGATGCTAGTATAAAATACAGAGACTACCTAAATAATCCACTTGCTTTAAATTTTAATGAAGGAAAAACTCTTCAAGATATTGTTGTTAATACATTTTTAGAACAAGCTCAAAACCGAGAAGACGGTGTTTTAGTAAGACAAACAAGATTAGCTACTGATATTAAAAACATGAGTCAAGAGCAAATAAAAGAAGATAAAGAATATATTTCTACTTTTTTTACAAGACTAAGTGAAATACAAAAACTAGGAGGTTATTTAATAGTTGCTGTAGAACCTGTTAAGCCTGATAATTTACCTAATTTTATAGCTAACTATAACAATCTTAATGTTAATGGAACAAACGAAAAAACAAAAGATAGAAACATGTTTATGCTAGCTGGTTGGGCAGGTTTGTTTGATTACTTTAATGATGTTAATGTAGAAAAGAATTTTACATTTAGAAAAACAAAAAACAAAGAAATAGCGGTACTAACACAAAGAATTTTTATTAAGATTAGTGGCGAAACTTTTGAAAAATATTTACATAAAAAACCATATATTGTAGAAGACTTTTTGTCAAATAGAAATATATATATTAACGATATAGGCGAAGCTTATTATGTTATATATGGTGAAGTTGATTCTACTCAAACTCCAGATGGTGATTTGTTAGATTTATATATAACTGAAGTTCCAGAGCAAATGGACTTAGGTTCTACGTTTGATAATGGTGGTATAATGGTTAACGGCACTCTTCAACCTCAATATTTTTTAGGTGGTACTATTCCGCAAGGAGATAGAAATGACCCAGAACAAGACACTTCTATAGAAATACCTATGTATAAAGTAGTTAATGATAAATTAAAAAGATCTATAATTAAACCTATTAACACTTCAGCTATAAATTTAACACCAGCTTACAAAGCAGAAATAAATAATCACATAGCTGGATTGTTTGCTATAGCTAGTGGAAATATTTCTGTATTATCTGGCTATACTAATAAAAGATTAGGTGTTGATTTACCTTTAGGTATAAACGAAGTAGCAACTAAAGAATTACAAAAATTATATAAGTCTTTGTCTCCAGAAGGTAAAGCAAGCTTTGTAGGTAATAGATATCAATTTAATACTATATCTAAAAATTCAACTCAAAAAGTTAGCTTAGTAGACGCCCAAAAAGCTTTTGTTACTCAATTAATCATGGACTCTAATTTAGATATAAAAATAATACAAGAAGACGCGCCTGGTGGACCAAGTTTCGTGAAAGAAACTTTAACAGATCAAACGCCGCAAGGTCAAGATTTAATAAAAGCTTTAAATGATAATGAAATGCCTTTACCAGATTTCTACAAAAACATGTTAGGTATAACTGAGTGGCAAGCTGGATTACCTTTGTATTATCAAAAATTACCAGAAGAAACTACAAGTTTACCAGCGGAAAGAAATGATCAAATAAACAAATTTGTTGAAAAATATTCTTAATAAAATTATATGACTAATATTAATGAAATACTAGGACCTGAAGAATTTGATCCTAGTTTCTTATTTAAACTACCTTCTGAAGAAGATGACAAAGACAATACAGAAATCATTAATGTAAGTAATGATGTTGATGGTAGCACTATGGGTACTACTGTTCCTGCGCCCGAAAATATAGAAACAAATGTTGAGATTGGTGATACTAGTGTTGAAGTAGTTCAACCACCAACAACAACAAATGAACAAGTCGAAGAGATACAAAGAAATATAAACAAAGAAGTAGAGACTCAACCTTGGGATAATATAGAATTAATCGAAGACACGTCTAGTGTTAATTATTCTTTTACTCAAACAGATGTTCAAAATTTACAAAATCAAATAAATAAACTTTATGGTAATGATGAAACTTTTGAAGATTTAAAAACAGACGAAAAACTTAGAAAATCTGGTATAGATCCAAATGCAGATTTCGGTGATGATGTTGATGTTCGTAGTTGGTTTTTAACTGAAGACAATAAAAATAAATCTTCTTTAAAAGATATTAAAATTAACCCTAATTATCAACAAGCTGTTGATATTATAGAGTCAATAACAGGTGAAATTTCTCAAGAAGAAAAAGAAAAAAAACTACAAGAAGCTACAGCGTTAATTAGACCGCTAGATGATACATATACTATGATTCAAGGAGATGCTAATGTTGCAACAGCAAACATATTAGAACCTTCGTATAACGGTAGTACAGATTTTACTAATGAAGATGATGTTTTAGCTTTTTATGAAAATGCTTTTAAAACAGTCGTAGATAAAGACAAAGCTTTGGCTGATATTCAAAATGTGGTATTAAAAGAAAACGAAGAATTGTTGTTAGAAAAACAAGCTCAGCTTCAAGCTATCTTAAGTAAATATCAATCTTATCAATTTGAAAAAAATTATTTTACAGGTATAAGTAGAGCTATAACAGGTAAGGGCATTGAGCATGATTCTTTTATATTTAGTCCTCAAGAAGAAGAGCAAGAAGCCGCTTTGCTTTTAGCTAATAAAGAATATACAGATTTTGTTAATAATTTAATTACATCAGATCCTAGGTTTAAAGAAAGAATTACAATTCTTAACGAAAGCGTAGCGCAGTCTATAGACCCACAAATAACAGCTGCTATTAAAGCTCAGGAGGATAAACTAACAGAAGAGCAAAAACAAGCAATCAGAACAAGAAGACTAGAATCTACTATATTTGGTGGAGCTAAAGATAAATTTGATGATCTAGGGTTTGGTATAAGCGCTGAAGGATTAACATCTTTTTTAAGTGGAAGCAATTCCGCAAGCCCAGTTAACCCATATAGAATAGTTGAAAATATTTTAGGTTACGAAACAATGTCCTTAAGTGATGCTGCTTATTCTGGTATTAGTCAAATAAGTTTAGACAACACAACAGGTCTTGTTCTTATGAATAAATTATTAGACGATAAAGACATATACGATTCGTTTGTAATGGATGAAGATGAATACAATAATAGAACAAACAAAAGAGAGCATATTGGAGCTACTGCTGCTAACAAATCTTTTTTAAGATCTATGAAAAGATTATTACCAGAAGGTGATCAATCTTTAGTTTACTGGGACAAAGAAAAAGGAAAAATAGTTACTTATATAAATAACTATAACTCTGAAGGCAAGCCAATATATAGAGGTGTAACTGCTTTAGGAAACACACTACAAGAGCCTAGCGAAAACTATATAAAAAGTATTGAAGATAAAAATGGTTGGAAATTAATGACTTTTGCAGAGGCTAAAGATTTAATGAAAGCTAAAAATAATGATTTAGAAAACCAAGTAATGGATCACATGATTGGTATCATGCAGAAAGAGCATGAAGCTGGTTTGTTTTCTCAAGAACAGTTTACTGACTTTTTATCAAGTGTAGCATCTGGTAACGTGGCTGATGCTCTTAGATTTATTCCTAAAACTATTTTAAAGCAAGTTCCTTACATGGCAGCTAACCTTTTCTCTGCAGGAACATATACTTTGTTTCAAGAAGGTGGTAATTTAAGTTTTACGTTAATACGAGATGCTGCTGCTGATGATTTAGGTATTAGTGTTGATGATTTAACAACAGAACAGATGTTAAATTACATGGATAATAATGATGACGCTGTTAGTAATAAAATAATGATAGGTGTTACAGGTGGTGGTGCAATAGCTGGTTTAGAAAGGACTGGTATTGGATACATGATAAGATCTATGGGTTTTGCTAAATCTGCTTTTTCACAATTAATAAAAGGAAACGTAAGAAAAGCTCTAAGTCAAAGCAAGAGCGTACTTGCTAACCAAGTAAAAGCTGGATTAAACGAAAGTTTAACTGAAGGTTTACAAACTGGTGTGGATCAAATTATAACAGGTAGATTTGACCCTATGGAATATGTAAACTCTATGGGTGAAGGATTTATAGGTGGTATTGCTTTACCTATGGGTGGTGCTTTTGTTTCTTCTACTATAAATAGAATACAGAATTTAGCAAAAAATACTAGGTTAAATATTAGAGATCCTAAATTTTATGAAAAAGCTAACAAAGCATATGAAGCAGTTAGAAGTGATTTAGATGCTAAATTAAAAGCAGGGACTATAACTAACGTAGAATATGACAAACAATTAAAACAAGTTTCAGGAGATAGAGATGCTTTATTAAAAATACCTAAACATTTTACAGTTGAAGCTAAGCAAGAAAGTTTTGATTTATTCCAAGAGCTTACAACATTAAGAGACGCTGTAGCTAAAAGCGAACCTTCTATGGTAGAAAGCGAAAAAGCTAGAATGAAAGTTATTGAAGCTCGACTTCAAGAGCTAAGCGCTGAACAAGGTTTGATAAAACAAATAGGTCAAATAGAAGGATTAATTGATCCTAATGGTAATTTATCAATGAGATCTTTTGATACAACTACAGAAGCAGACGCTTTTATTGAAGAACAAAACGAGACTGGTAATTGGGATAGTACAGCCTCTAGTGACGGTAGCGGAACTATACTACAAAACAAAGAAACTGGTCAACAATTAATTATAGTAGATAAACAAAACTCTGCTAACGTTTTAGATATAGCGGTCGCGGATCATGAGTTTTTACATGCATTGATGTTTCAAACGGTTAAAGATAATCCTGCTGCTCAAGAAGCTTTAGGATCTTCTCTTTTGTCTTACATAGAAAAAATTGATGCTGATGGACTGATGTCAGATAACTTAAAAGAAAGATATAAAGAATATAAAAACAAACCTGTAAACGAACAATATGAAGAAGCTCTTAATTTCTTAGCAGACGCTTTTATTAATGAAGAAATAGCTGTTAATGATGGTATGCTTGATAAGTTAGGTAGAATGGTTAGAAACTTGTTAGGAACTTTAGGTGTACCTATTAAGTTTAATAGTGGTAGACAAGTTTATAATTTTGTTAAAGACTATGCTTTAGCTAGAAGACAAGGAAAAGGATTAAACAAATCACAAAAAGCGATGTTAACTAAAAGCGCTATTGTAGGAAAAGATCTAGGTAAAGGCGTAACAAGTCAAATAAGTGATATAATAAAAAACCAAACAGGTGATATAAATATTGGTAAGCAAAGTAAAAGAACAGCGCAAGACTTAATGTTAGAATATCAAGACTTAGGAACTGAAATGGATATTGACTTGCAAGAAGACTTAGTTAGCCAATATTATTCTTTAGGTTTAAAAGCAATGGGTTACAATAGAGCTGCAGGAGATATACAAACCGATGAAGCTTTAAACTTTTTAAACAGTGAGTTTCCTAGTATTGCTCGTAATTATAATCCAGCTGATGGATCTTTAAGTAATTACATGAGAAACACTATTGGCCCAAGAGGTAAAGGATTTTTTCAAACAGAGATTGAAAGAAAGAAAAAGCAAGTTAGCCAAGATGTGTTATCAGAAAAAGGTAGAGACGTTGTAGATACAAGCGCTCAAGTAGATTTTGATGCTCGTGGAAAACAAGACACTGGTAGAAAGAAAAAATACGCTTCTTCTATTCCTGTAATTAATCAAGTAGTAACTGAGAACTTAGGCGGTGAAATAATAGGAGGTATAACAGATGGTAAAACTACTGGTTTAGCTAAAGACATTATATCAGGCATGACAACTAGCACCGATCCTTCTAGTGTAGCTAAAAATATAATAGCAAACACTAAAGACAAAACTGTTATGCAGCAGATGAGATCTGCTATAGGTAAATGGGGTAGTGATACTTATAATGATTTTGTAGACACTGCAATTAATCAAGGTTTAATAGGTGTTATACCTGTATCAACGATAAAAAGAAGACTAGGTAGACAATCTAATGTAGACGCTGGTCTTATAAACTACAAAAAAATTGGTAAGACCGATCAGGTTAAAGTAAAAAACGGTAAGAAAACATATTCAAGACCTGATGTTTTTAAGATAACTAAAATAGATAAACAAAAGTTAAAAGAATATTATAAGTCTAGTGAAAAAAGACAACAGTCTTTATTTAGCATGTTAACAGAAGGTATAATGGCTGAAGGTTTACAGACATTAAAAAATGATAAAGCTTTTGTAGATAAAGTAAGAACTACTTTAGAATTAAAAAGATCACCTCTAACGGTTGATGAATTTTTTGATGGACTAGAACAACAATTAGATCAAAGATCTAAAGAAGATACGTCTTTAGATGTTGTAACAGCTAAAGCTAGCAATAGATCTAAGCCTGTTTCAAAAGTCAATAAAAATTATAGCACAGTAGTTCAAGCTAGCATCGCAAAGCAGATTCAAGATTATGATTTAAAACTATATCCAACATTTGAAAATAGGTTTTTACATGATAAGATGAGTTCTGATCAAATAAAAGCAAGAAACGAAAGTGTAATTAGAAGTTTACCTGAACTTGGTTTAGATTTTTTTGAATATATATCTTCTAGAGGTGATGAAGCTTACGCTCCTGGCATTGCTAATAGTAGTAGAAGTATATTTAACAAAAAAGGAAATGTAAACGAATTAAGAGATTTACTTAACGCTCCTTTATCTGGTGAATTTATTAAAGACAATCCTGCGTATGTAAAAAAATATACAAAAACCGTTAATGGTGAAGTGTATTTAGATAAAGATAAGTTACGAGTTGGCACTGTTTTAAGCGCTAATGACATGAAGATAATAAGAGAAGCTGAAGCTAATCAAGCTGGTTATGCAAATTTAAGCCCAGAAAAAAGAGTGGATAGATTAAACGATCCAAATTTTAGAGATAATCAAGCAGAAAAAACTAACATATTAAAAAAAATACTTAACGTTATAAGTAAAGACGTAAGAGTAGATAACAAAATAGTACCAGCTAGAATGGAGTTTTGGGCGTCTTGGATAAACAGTCAGGTTAATAATTCAAAACATCCAATTAGAGTTTTAGCCCCTATTGAATTCTTTTCTTTATCTAAAATACCTAAACGTAGTACAATTGAAGGGTATAAATTAAATAAAAAAGGTGAAGTAATTTCTGTAGATATTTTAAACTATGTTGCAGAACATTTAATGCCAGCTAATAATACAGCTAAAATAGCTGTTGATCTCATATATAACAATACTGTTAATAAAGATTTTAGTCTTATAAAAGATAACTACGTACAAGGTCAATTGTTAAAAACTGATGACAACATTGTAAATGATAAAAATATCGGTGAAGGTGGTTTTAAATCTCAATTTCCTAGTGAGTTTTGGGATATGGAAAAGCCTAATGTTTGGGTTAGATATTTGTTAGGTAATCCTAATATAAATTTAAATGAATACATTACTTACAAAGATGGTAAAGTAATGACTATTGCTGAAAGTTTAGGTTTACCTTTAGGTAACTTAGAAAACAATCCTAACAATATTCAGTTTCAAAATAAATTACTTAAAGAAATTTTATTAGAAAACAAAAGCGTTAAAAGCGCTCAAGCAGAATTTAAAGCTGCTGCTCCTACTAATGCTAAACAAAGTAAAAGAGTAAAGATAAATAAGAAAACTTTATTCTCACTTATAAACGCTGATGGAACTACAGAAGCTTCTATTGAAGCAATGGGTAATGCTGATAAAGCTGCTGAACTAGCTAGAGCTTTAGACACGCCTTCAAAAGGTATTAGTGTATTTGATTTTGACGATACGTTAGCCTACAGCAATAGTAAAGTTATTGTTGATATGGGAGATGGAACTACAAGAAAAATAACACCAGCTGAGTTTGCTAGCGAAGCAGAAACGTTAGAACAAAACGGTGCTGAATTTAATTTTGATGAATTTAACAAAGTTGTTGATGGCAAAAAAGGACCATTAGCTGATTTAGCTTTAAAACGTCAAAACAAGTTTGGTAGTGGTGACATATTTGTATTAACAGCGAGGCCACAAGCTTCTGCTGAAAGTGTTAAAATGTTTTTAGATGGTATTGGTTTAAACTTACCTATTGAAAATATAACAGGTTTAGAAAATGGATCTGCTGACGCGAAAGCTTTATGGGTATTAGACAAAGCTGCTAAAGGTTATAACAACTTTTATTTTGCAGACGATGCTATAGCTAATGTTCAAGCTGTTAAAAACATACTTGACCAAATAGATGTTAAATCAAAAGTTCAAATAGCTAAACAAAGCAAAAGAGAAAGAATTAACAAAGAGTTTAATGTTATCATTGAGCAACAAAGCGGTAAAGAATGGTACAAAACTTATTCTGACGCAAGAGCAAAAGTAGAAGGAAAAGCTAGAAATAAATTTGAATTTTTTATTCCACCATCTGCAGAAGATTTTACTGGCTTGTTGTATAAGATTTTACCTAAAGGTGAAAAAGGTAACTTAGCTCAACGATGGATACAGGAAAATTTACTTGATCCTTTTAACAAAGCTGAGCAATTAGTTATACAAGCTAAAATAGCAGTTGCTAAAGACTTTGAAGAATTAAGAAAAACCATAGATAACGTTCCTAAAAACTTAAGCAAGCAAGTTGGTGTTGGTAACTTTACCCATTCACAAGCTTTAAGAGTCTTTATATGGAACATGCAAGATATGGATATTCCTGGTTTATCTAAAAGAGATAAAAAAAGACTAGTTGAAGCTATTGAAAAAAATCCAGACATGAAAGTATTTGCTGAAAAAATAGCTTTTATACAAAAAGGAAAAGAATATCCTGGACCTACAACTGATTGGGTTAGTGGAAATATTACTTCAGATATAATAAATAGTATACAAAAAGTATATAGAAAAGAGGCTTTACAAGATTGGCAAGAAAACGTAGATATTATATTTTCTAAAGAAAACATGAATAAGCTAGAAGCAATATATGGTTCTAATTTTACTACAGCATTAAATAATATATTGTCTAGAATGAAGCGAGGAAGCAACCGACCAATTGGTGGTAACGCTCAAGTAGAAAACGTAATGGATTGGTTAAACAATTCTGTTGGTGCTATAATGTTCTTAAATGTTAAATCAGGATTACTACAGCTTATATCTTCTGTTAACTTTATGAACTGGAGTGATAACAATCCTTTTAAAGCAGGTTTGGCTTTTGCTAATCAAAAACAATATTGGAAGGATGTAATGTATTTATTAAATTCTGATTATTTAGTACAAAGACGTAATGGATTAAAAATAAACGTAGCAGAATCAGAAATAGCTGAAGCGTCTAAAAAAGGAGGTATAAAAGGCGTTATATCTTATTTGTTAAATAAAGGATTTATATTTACTAGAATAGCAGATAGTTTAGCTATATCAACAGGTGGTGCAACTTTCTATAGAAACAGAGTAAATAGTTTAGTTAAACAAGTAAACATAGATACAGGTGTTCTTTACACTAAAGCAGAAGCAGAGGCTATAGCGTTTAATGATTTTTATCAAGTATCAGAAGAAAGCCAACAATCAAGTAGAACTGATAGAATATCAATGCAGCAAGCTAGTGGTTTAGGTAGATTAGTATTAAACTTTGCTAACACACCTATGCAGTACGCTAGAATAATTAAAAAATCTACAGCAGATTTACTAGCAGGTAGGGGTGATTGGAAGACTAATGTGTCTAAAATATTTTACTATGGAGTAGCACAAAACTTAATATTTAATGCCATGCAAGCTGCTGTATTTACTTTGTTGTTCAAAGAAGAAGACGACGAAGAAAAAGAAAAAAGAGGAGCTGATGAAAAAGCGATGGATATTGGCCAAGGTATGTTAAGTTCTTTATTAAGAGGATTAGGATATGGTGGTGCTTTAGTAGACACTTTAATAGCAATTAGTTTAGAAGTAAATAAACAAGCACAAAAGAAATCACCAGATTTTGAAGAAGCTGTTTGGTCTGTTTTTGATTATTCTCCTGCTATAGATTCTAAAATAAGAAAATTAAGAAGCGCTGCTAATACTTATAAATATAATAGAAAAGAAATATTTAGAAGAGGATTTAACTTAGATAACCCAGCTTACCTAGCAATTGGACAAGTTGTTTCTGCTTCTACAAATATTCCAGCGGATAGAGCTTTAAGGTTAATGATGAGCTTAAAACAAATGTCGGATAAAGATTTAGAGTTATGGCAAAGAGCAATGTTAGCTATGGGTTATACTAGTTGGCAAGCAGAATTACCTTATTGGGGAACTAAAACTACTCTTGAAAATGAAGAAAAAGAAGATGCAAAAATAAAACTACAGTACAAAACTGACGCGATTAAATTAAAAAGACTTGGGTACAAAAGAAGACCTATGACCAAAGGTGTACCCGAAGGTAAACTAAACGTCGATTATATAAGAGTACAAAGACCTACAGGAGATTATGAATATTGGTTAATGCCAAAAAACAAATAAATTATGAGAAAAATTATAGATAAATTGCAAGCAAGTTGGAACAAACTACTTTATAAATTAATGTTTAAAAAATACAAATAAAATGGGGGCAATTAAGATGATCAAAAATCTTGTAGGTGAAAACACAGGAACTATTCAAAAAGATAAAAAAGGAGAGTATGTTTTACGTACTTTTGAA
>TARA_R110002020_G_scaffold64430_5_pt1 | contig 14717 bp, 23 predicted proteins | sample TARA_R110002020 | Tara Oceans TARA_R110002020 (sample SAMEA4396489) | marine metagenome | biome: Westerlies Biome; feature: [MES] marine water layer (ENVO:01000295) within the mesopelagic zone...; material: water (ENVO:00002006), including particulate matter (ENVO:01000060) such... | reverse complement strand
TGCACTAAAACTGCCTGACGCTGTAAATGTTTTAACTAAAGTTGTAGAATTTGTTCCACTAGAATGAGTTGGTGATGATAATGCTCTTGCCAAACCGTTAGTTGTAATTTCACCTGCAACTGCTGTATGTCCTGTTGCTGCACCACTAGAATTTTCACTTAATGCAATAAAGTTAACACCTACACCACCTGCTGATGTATTGGTATACACCTGTGCTATGAAATAATCTCTGCCACCATCTGTCAATAAATTATGTTTATTCTTAACAATAACTTCTTCGTTGTTTTTTCCTGCATTTTTAATAATTGTAACATAGCCATGAATAACATCATTGTTTTCTAAGTTACTTCCATGACCAACTGTACAGTCAAAAGATTCATTGTTATTTGTATTTTCTATAAAACTCATTGTGATTTACAGCCCTCGCATAATACATTTGGTGTTGGTCTGTTATGTAGTTTTCCTGTCCAATTTAGTTTAACTCTATCACCACAGGTAACACATTCTGCTTCGCCTGTATAGGTATGTTCTTTATCGCCAATATGTTTCTGCCATTGTTCAGGTTCACTTGTTGAAAAATTATGATTAAAACATTTGAAATTTCCACTTAAATTATCTGCCATTTAATTTATTGAGTTCGTTTTATATTAAGAGAACTATTCAAGCAATGGATCGCTTTTTAATGGTTCAGTTAGATATGCTTTTGTTTGTGCAACTCGTTTCGTTCTTTGTGTTGGATCAGATGTTAACAGATTAACAAGTGTATTGAATGTTTCCTTGTATCGATCTTCCCAATATTTAGCAGAATCAAAATTTTGTTTTCTTGCCATATAGAGACTTGCAACATACTGATTTGTTGCTTGCTGTGCAGTTGTTAAATTTCCACCTGATAACGGTAATACTTCTGCAAATGATGTCATTTGGTTAGTAAAATATTGATCTGCTTTTGTTCCTAATTGTTCTAATATTGAATCCTCACTCTCAACATTAAGTGGTACATTAAGCAAATCTTTTGTATCTTGTAAAACGAAATATACGAAAGCCAATTAATCACCTGCTTCTTTTTCGGCTTGCTCAATTTCTGCCTGTGACATATATCTCAAAGTTTCAGTTTCAATTGGTGCAGTATTGCCACCACCTTGCCAAACACCCTGATCTAATAATTTGTATAATTGTTTTCTATTTCCACTAAGATTTTTTTCCATGAATTCTGGCATAGTTATCCTTGTTTTTTGAGTTTAAAAGAAAAAAGGAAGTGAAATTTAATTTCACGATTGTTTATTCTTATGCTGATACGCCTGTTAACTTTCTGCCTGCGTCATTTGTAGTTTTCTTTGGCTGCAAGAATTGTCTAATGACATATCCATCAGCACCACGATATGGATCTCTGAAGGATTCTGCAATCGTTGGACCTTCGCCAAGTAACATTGTTCTACTATCAAAGATAGTTGCAACGGTATTGGTAAAGCCAACATCTACAACGGTTGACACATTTGGCATTTTGTCTAATGGGAATTTACCACTAAACTCTCTGCTATCTGGTCTTGTACTAGCATGAATGAATGTATTTGAAAGATAGTCGGAAACTACTCTTGGGTGCATAGTAATTGTATCAGGTCTAAAGTGATTAGATGTGATAGTTGTTACTGCGTCCACGAGATCACCTAAAGGATTCCTTGCTGAAAAGTCTGCGCCTGTATTCATTGCACCCCAATCACCACAAGCTGTGGTTGTTAAGGATTCAATTTCAGTTACAATTTGTTCGTTTGCTGCTTGTGCTAATGCACCTGCTGCTTGGTCTATCTCAAATTGCAATGGCTCGATAGTTCCTTTTAGCTGTGATTCATCTGATTCATAAATCGAGATAACATTTTTCCACAAACGTAATTGTGCTTGTGTAAATGTATTTGATTTTTGGTCAGCTTGTTGAAGTTCTGGAACTTTCTTTGACGCACTAAATTTATTTGTGATTGGCACATTTAATTGTAGTTTTGGAACAGGAATTTTTCGGACTGCTTGAATAGCATTAAAGTCTCGCCATTCTCGTCTTATTACTTCGCTGAGCAAATCTATTACAGTAATGTTTGCCAATGATGTTGCGTCTATGTTTCCAGATTTGAAGTCTCTTTCTGCTTGACGGAAAGTTTCATAATTTATTGGTTCAATTCTTCCATCACCAATATCAAGTTCAGGATTTAGTTTAGCGATTGCAACCATGCTATAATCTTTGCTAAAGTCTGTTCCTTCTTTGTCCCAAGATCCTTGATAGAATTTCTTGGAGTATGGTGAGTAAGTAATTGCTGTATTTGGTTTAGTCATTTACAATCCCAACCTCACTATGATAACCTCATTTAGAACACAGTCTGTTGGATCTGATTCTTCATTCTCATGTCCGATGTAGCGTCCACAATGTGTTTCTGAACCGAATATTGCTGTTGCAACTACACATTTTGAGTTTGCGTCTGCCTTAACAGTTTCGCCAACTTTGATTGCTCCACCTGCTGTAGCATATACATACGTATTGCCAGTTGCACATCTTATTTCTAAATCGCCTGCTGAACCACTTGAATTATCAACTGTTTCCACTGCGACAAATACTCCTCTTGCTACTGTGCCTGCTGTTGTTGCCAAAACAGCGTGTCCACTAGCATTGAGCATTACAAGTTGTCCTCTGGTTATTGATGTACTTGCTGCTACATTGAATGATTGAATTTCGATCCCTGTTGATCTTGCAAGTTGCCCTGCTGTAGCTGCCATTAGTTAAAACCTCCACGAATCCTTTGTAGGATTGCGTCGCCAGATTTAGAATCAACACTTGCATACTTGACGGTAAATCTAGGTGAAGATACATCTTCAGTTAGTTTTTCGTAGTCTGCTTTCAAACTATGTAGTGTTTCACTATCTAATTTGACTAATTTGTTGTATTCTGCTTCTGCATTGATTTTTCCCAATTTAGATTTTGCATTTAAAATTGAATCAATTACTGGCTCAATTTTTGCTTTTCTGATTTGTGATTTTAATGAACGTAGTTCAGCTTTTAGTGTTTTAACCTGACTTGCTAATTTAGAAGCCTTAGTGTCTCTAAGCCATTCTTTTTGCTTGTCAGTAAGATCTAATTTGTCTGGATCTTCTGCTTTCTCTACATTAACATTAACATCATCATCATCATCTTCTTCGCTACCGATCTCTTCTTTGAATCGTTTTTCCTCTGGGTTAGATAAGTCCTCTGCTTTTTTTGATTCTTCCTTTTCTTCGTCAGAATCACTAGCTTCAGTTTTCTTATCTTCCTCATCTTCTGCGTATAATGATTTCATGTTGTTAGTTTTTTTTGTTAATTTTTTGCTTAAGGGAAGTATGTTTTGGATAGTTCATTAAGAAATTCTGCTGAACTATTTTTTTTAATCTTTTTTTTAATTATGTCATAAAGTTCTTTAATAGGTTCAGTATCTTGTTCATCAAGTTTTTCCTGTTTTACAAATTCTTTCCACATATTCCTTTCTTCCTCTGATAATTCAGGATCATTCATTTTTTCTTCTGGTGGTCTGAAGTCAATATCTAGCATTTTTTTTAATTTTTTTAACCTGCTTGGTTTTTCCTTATCTACATTCTTATCTTTATCTGATGGTGATGATGTAAATTTTCCATCTGGCTCTCGTTCGTGATCTTCCTCAGTAAAATCTTCATCACCCAATAAACTGTAAAATAATTCCTTTTCTTCTTCTGTTGCTTTATGCAAAGCCTTTTTAGGCATGGTAATTTTCTTTTTGTTTTTAGTTGTAACTTCCATATCACCTGAATACGATTTTCTTATATGTTCTGCTTGGTCTTCTGGTATATTTAGTTCAGTTGCAATATGATCAACTTCTGGAAGTTCATCATTTTTAGTCATATAATCATCTATAAAACTAACTACCTTCTTGAATCGTTCTTGTGGTATTCCCTTATTGTTTTTCTTTTTTGGTTTATCATCTGGATCTTTGCCCCTACCTTTGCTTTTCACATTAGGTAAATTATCTTCTGGGTGTCCAGCACTAGCATTACTTGGTTGGCGTAATTTATTCCAAAACTGATACATCATACTCAAAAAACCATCATTAAATTTTTCATCGGCTTCTTTTGAATCATAACATTCAGAATGACAAATTGCTAATGCCTGATCATCAATATCAATTCCATCTGCAACTTTTTTATCAATACATTTTTGTACACATTCTTTATTTGCCATTACGATATTACTATTAGCCAATTTTATTTTCCTAAATTTACCACATGAACTTACACTTGCTTCAACCTTGTTTAGATTATTCAAACAAGTATCTTTATCACCAGCACACTTACCTTTAATTTGTGCCTTGCTAACTGTGTATGCTGGCTCTGCTACTGCTGCAACGTGAGCTCCTTCAAAGTCCTCAATTATTGCATTGCCATGAATATCAACTTCGTCAGAATTATTGAATACTATTGAAGGCGAAACAAAATTAACTTCCCCATTTTTTAATATGTCTTTTGCTTTCTCATCTGTAATTTCAGCAACACCATAAGCCTTACCTGTCCTATTTTCTATTCCAACCATGATAATATCACCAACTCTATATTTTTCTTGCTGAATTAATAGATCATCACCGTCAATAGCGTCTGGGTGATTAAAGTCAGGTGTTAAAACAAATGGCTTGCCTACAAAACTCTGTAAGTTTTTTTCAAGGCTTTGTTGAGTTACACCCCAACTGTTCAAATTTAGTGTTGCGTCTAATAAAAAGAATTTAATGAAGTATTTATCTTGGTTTTCAAACTCAATTAATGCCATGATTCATTTTTTAGTTATAATGATAATAGAACTATACTGAACGAGTAAATGCATTTAATGAAAGATCTTCACCATCGACTAACCTCATTCGTAACTTCCTATTTTTTTTATCTGACCAAGCAATGACAATCATCATCTGCCATTTCTTTGCATTTTCTTTTAGTGTATTTAATTCCTCTCTTGGTACATATCCATTTCTTTTTGCTTGTATTCCTAGTGGAATATTATGAATGTTATTTTCATTGTATGGTGGAATTGCAATTAAATCAACTAAACCTTTTGAAGCATAGGCTCTCATTACATACCAACCATTTTTCCTAAACCAATTCTGAACTCTATATTCAAACCTTCTGCCTATTTCATAATTTTTACTAGCCATTATATCATATCCAACCATTTACGAATTTTTTCAAGGCTTGCATTATATCGTAGTGGTCTTATACCTGTATCATCTGATGGTATGAAGTCCTTTGATTTACTTTGCCATTCTTCATTTTGTTCCATGACATCAACAATCAAGTTCATTTTCTTTTGTGTTAAGTTTCTCTTGTCTTTCTTATTCCAATTTTTTCTTTGTCTGTCTGTTAATGTATTTCTTTTACCTCTTCGTTTGCTTGATATATCAGTTACAATTTGACCTGTCTGTTCATCAACATAATAACATCGACAGTTTGGGTGAGTATCATCTGGAATTATTGGTCGTAATGGGCTATCAATTTCAAATGACAATCCAGATAATTCTAAACAAATTTTATCATCAACTCTATTATCTCTTTGAGTTGTAAAAACTACCTTCGGTGGTATTTCTTGATCGAGTAAATCAAAAACACTAATTGCGTTTTTTATCAGATTTAGTTTTTTCTTTGTTAGCATTTTCAATCATCTTATCAATCTTTGATAATACTTCAAGCTTCTTTGCATTAAGTGTATGCTTGATTAATTCATCATCTATTGCTTTAGCTGATACTGTATCAGTCTGACTAATTGTTTTATTGAGTTGTTTGTTAACTAAATCTTGTGATGTATTTCCCTGTGGAACATTTGTTGCTCTTGTAGGTGCTTGTGCTAATTCTGATTTGTATTCCTCTAAGTTCAATAATTCAAGTAATTGATCATCAGGCATATCTGGAAATATTCCTTTTATTCTTAATACTGAATCAACAAGGTCAAACCACGATTCAACAATTATACTTTCAAACTCTGCTTTAACTCGTACTTTTTCTAATAAATCACCCATACCCATTTTAATCATATTTCTTTCATACCATTGTTTGCTAACCATTTCTGAGATCCAATCACGTTTTGATTTAACCACACCACTAAGGAAAAACTGAATTTTGCCTAATAGAGTTGCTCTGTTTTGATCTTCCTCTCTACCTAAAAGAGCAGAAGGAACTGCTGAATTACCAATAATAATTCTTTCATAAAAACTTGCAAGGTCAACCATTTCTTTAATCTTTGGCTCTAAATCTAATTTATGAAATTCAATTTCATCATTTGCGTCAACACTTACAGCATTAAAAGCCCCAGATTTTAAACTGTTCAATAAAGTATTCATGTCATTTTCTGCGTCAGCTTTAGATCGCCCCATTTTTTTGACCAAAAACATTCCATATCCTGACCACATAGATGTTGCAATTTCTGGCATATCATATTCTACAATTCTTCGCCAAGCTCTTGCTGCACCAACAACTCTTTGTAAATCTGAATAACCATACCACATAGTCCTTCGGCGAGGACTGTCAGGTCTGTTAACTAAATAGATCATATCATCTGGAACTAATTCATCTGATGGAAATGTTGTAATGACTTTTTCTAATGACCAATCTTTTTGGTTAATGAACACTCTGCCTAGATCTCTTGGGTGTATAACTTTCAAGGCTTTTGGTAAACCTCGCCCTTCAAATGCAATAACACCCCTGCCAAAAACCATAGTCATTGTTATTGCGTCTTTAAGTTTTTTCTCGAAGTGCATTTTTCTGTCGTATTCAATTAATTCATTTAATTCACTTTCATATTTTTTTATTTCATTTTTTTTCTGTTCATCATCTAAGCCTGATTCATCTATTAATTCAAATACAGGTGTAATTCCACCACCGAAAGTATATTCACATAATTTATCTAAAACTGCACCAGCAATAGAACTTCCCCATGCGTCCTCAAAAAATTCCAATTCTTGGTCAGTGTAAGCTGGATTGGAATACATATACAGATGATCACTTGATGATGTCCTTTTAGAAGCACTTGCATATTTTGAATTATTTTTAACAGAAATGAATGGTTTTTTTGAATCCACTACAAAATTATCAGAACTACTTTTTGATACTTTTGTTGCTTTTTTAGGCATTATTTACAATTAAAAAATGATATACAAGAGAACTTTATTCATTTTTTTTCAATTTTTTTCCTTAATTCTAGTATTTGTTTTATTTTTCTCTCACGTTTTTTTTCTATATTTTCTAATTCAGATACAAGTCTATTATACCTCAGCTCATACCTATTCTTTTGTATCATCTTTTAATTCTTCCATTTTTGCTAGACACATAACAGTTATTTTTTTAAAGGCATTTTGATCCTCTACTGTTTGTTTTGCTTGATCTTTGCCAAATGCTAATTCATACCATGTTATAATGCTCTTAAAATCATCTAAAGTTAAATGTATTTCAACACTCATGGTGTAAAAACATCTCTCGTACTTGCTTCAGTATATTCTGGCACACCACTACCAAATACATCTGAGTTGATTTCAGTTATTTTTCTTGATACAACTTGTATTGGTTGAAACATTCCATCATGGTTTTTAATGAAATTTCTACCTATAAAACAGGCTAACATTAAGCCCATGACAGTATCATCATGCTCATTGCCTTCTGCTCTATATGACACACCACCACTCTCAGTAATAATTTCGGAAAATATTGATATTTGTCTTTTTAATTCCTCTATATCTTTATTGGAATTTTTAGGAAATTTAATTCTATTATTTTGAAACATTCTAGCAAGCCATAATACCATTTGATTCTTAGGCATTACTCTGCCTGAATTAATTTTTGATTGGTCTTTTGTTTCCCTAGTTGTAAATGTTGGAATTACGTTTGGGATTTTATGTCTGTACTTTAATTCCTCAAATACGTGTTCGCCAGTATTGTTAATTTCAACTACATAAAAATTAAAAGGTTTTGAATCATGTATATTGGCTATTAAATTTTCAACATCAAGATAATTACGACCAAGCCAAGTCTTGACACCTATTACATAGATATTATCATTCCTAATTTCAATTCCTACAAAAGCAAATGAGTCTTTTCTTTTACCACTATCAATTCCTGCTATTCTCAATTAACCATCACCATTAAATTATTTTTTAAGATACTGCTTTACAATTTCATTAATCACATCTTGTTGTGCATTAATTACTTCTTTCATATTATCAATTTCAATTTGGTGTTTCTGAAATAATGTATGTAATGATTCAATATGATCTGCATTAGATTCTTGTGCTACACATATTTGGAACAACGTTGGCAAATCTGAAACTTCCATTAATATTCTTCAACCTCATAATCCTCTGTTGATTCGTCAGTAATAACACCAAATATAGAACTTCTAGCAGAAGTAAACTGACAGCGATATTCTTGGTCAACATCAACATCACTACGCTTTAATTCTTCATTCATTTCTTCTTGAGTATATATCCAACCAACAGCATTTGTATAATCATATTGAACCATCTTGTAGTCATTTTCACTTTTTGTTAATTCATAAAAAAATCCTCTCTGTCCTCTTGGTGTTGATACAAGAAAAATATCAGAACGGTTTGTGTGTAATATAGGCTCAATAGCGTCAAGAACAACACTATCATCAATTATTCCAAAGTGTGCAGCTTCGTCAACCATCACTGCTTTAATTTTTGTTTCACCTCTAATTGCTTCTGAATTACTTGGCTTGCCTTCTATTTCTGTACCATTTTTTAATGTAATACTTAGATTGTCATTGCTCTTAACAGTGGAAGGAATTGTATTAAACATTGATTTTAATCTATTCATAACAGTCCTAGTTGTTTTTTCTCTAGTACCTGCAATTATCAAAATTTTACCACCTTTGTATTTATGAAATGATTGGTATTGTATTATTCGTAAACATATCTCTGTAAGCCCTATCTGTCTTGATTTATTTACATGAAATTTTACTTGTTTATCAACTAATGATTGTTTTATGAGATCTAATTGATGGGGCATATATTTCATAGGTTGTAATGTTGCTGGGTGTTGTGGTAGTCCTACTATATGACTAAAACAACAATCTTTTTTAGGATTTACATTACCACAAAAAAATATTAATTTTGAAATAATTTCAGATATATCATCAACTGATACACTTTCAGCAGAATTAAATGCTGGGTATAAATCGTTGGTCTTGTATGCCTTTTTGAGTGTCATGTTCAATCACATCTTGACTTGCTGAATAATATGCCGATAATAATGGCTGAATACTAGCAATTGAATCTAAGATCCTTTGTTTAGCAGATGGTGCTTCTGTCCTATGGTAGTTCTGCCATGAAAATTTTAGTATTGTTTCGAGTTGGTCTATTCGTTCTAGATGTTGTTCCCATAATCCTTGTTTTTGTAATTCAAATTTCCGTTTATCTGTAACAGATTTTAAAGTTCCTTTAATTCTATAAAATGTCCTAACTTGCATTTTTTTCTGTTTCGGTGGTTGGTGACTATGAATCCAAGCAAGTGATTCTGCTTCGTTAAACTTCATAATAATAGTCTGCATGACTAAAATTTCACTGTCATTTAATGCCAATTTCTATTCATAATTTGTCAGTATTACTGTCATAATGGAACTAATTTTATTTTTTTATAAGTTTCAAACCATGTTCATTAATACCTTTTTTAATACGCAAGCCTTTTTTTCTTATTAGTTTTTGTTTGAAAACATGATAATTGATATGATGGTGACACCTTTGAAACTTCCACACTATTCTAACTACATCTGGGTGCATATCATACAACATTTTAGATTTATTGTAAGTTCCTTCCTTCGAATAAAATTGCTCTGTATTACCACCTTTTTGAGCCTTAACATTATTTGTTGTAGGCTCTTTGCCTTGTAAGAAGGCATTAAACTGTAGAGTACACCAACCATCTTTTAGAACTCTTAAAGATAAGTCAGTATCTTCATTATATCTTCCACGCCATCTATATGGTATGTCATTCCTTATCAAAAGACAACTGTAAATCCTTGTATTCGTATTATACGGTGGATAATGCTGATTCTGTGGTGTAAAAAAATCATAGTTTAGACCTGATACTGCTATATTTTTATACCGTAATACAAAATCCTCAGCTAATTTGAATATAGTTCCAGATTCTACAACTATTTTTTTATTCCTATTAAGTCTATAAAAATGCCTGATATTATCGTCCATCACCCAATGCCATTTATGACCGTTTTTTATTGAATGATCCCATGCAAAATTCCTTGCTGCACCTGCACCTGTAATTTTATTATCGTCCTTCCAAAACATATCATAGTTATCATAATATTTTTGTGGTTGAATTAATAATTTCTTTTTATCAATAACTTTAGCATATTCTTTGTATTCTTTTTTATCTATAATGACATAGAATGGAACACCCATTCGTTCTAATGATTTTATAGTAAATCTTGCTTCCCATCTTCCTTTAGATACTACATATATAGGAAATTTAGGATTCATTTTTTATCCACACGTTAGGTCTATTATTCCAAAAACCTGTTTTTATTTTAGTATATTTATTATAAGTCAAATTCCTATCGAATAAACGACTTACTATTTTTTGAGGTATTTTAATTGTATTTCCATATTTTTCATATTCATATTCTATGAAATGACCTATTGATTCTGTATTAAAAGCATTTGCTATTACAAGTATTTTCGGATTCAATTCCTTGATTACTTCATTAACATGGTTTATTGGATTAAATATATGTTCAAAATACTCAGAAGCAAAAACTAAATCTACATCGTGTTTGATCTCAGACACACTCTCAATTAATTTAAAGCCATGTGCTTTAGATTGTTTTTTACAGAAATTCCATTGTTTGGTTTTTTTAAGATTTGTTGCATATCCTTTAGCATTAGGAAATAATTGTTTTAATGCTATTGTTGAATAACTTAATCCACAGCCTAAATCAACAAATGACTTTATATCTGCTAGATTACTAAGTTTTGATATTGATTTGATATACTGCCTACTATAAGTTATGAAACAATCAAAAATATCTACAAAATAGTAGTCATGATCATATACTTTTAAAGCTTCTTCTGTATTACCTGTTTCCAAATGCTTATACCAATTATCTGTTAGCATTTTGAATAGTGTTTTTTCTTTTAGAAAAACGTGTGATTTTTCAATATCAATGTCGTGTATTTTACTATAATCTTCTAATAAAATCTCAAATAATTGTTTTGGTTTTTCTTGTATTATCACTTCTATACACAGTTTTTGATTTTTCACGTTCTTTGTAAGGTATGTTTATGCTATCAGTCTTATCGGTTATTTTCTGATCAATCATTTTAGCAAAATTATCAACATCTTTTTGACTATGACAATTAACTACAAATCGTCTGAATATTTTTTTCTCTGGCTGCATAAATTCTGGCATATCTTGCCACTCGTCTTGTGGTAATTTGGCATGGTCGGCTGTGTCCATTGAATCTAAAAATATTCTTTCTGGTAATGCTAGAAGTTTAGCAAGATCTTCAAGTTTTTCATTCTTGAATAATAATTGAAATTCAGTTGAATCTTTTAATGGATCGTGAGTTCCTTTTAATTTATTCATTACCTGTCTTAGTATTTTTCCATCAAATTTGTCAACATTCAAGACATACGCTGGTATATTTTTAATCCCCATTTTTTGGTATGCTTTTACTCTATGCTCACCGTCTAAAACTTGATAGCGTTGATTTAAAACAACAGGTACAAGATAGCCAAATTTTCTTATTGCTTTTTGAAGTCCTTTCATTTGTTGTTCACTAACTATATTTGGATTAGTTTTATCAAATTTTATTTTAGAAATATCTATTTTTTGAATGTCAAATTCCTTAACTTTCACAATTTTTATGTAAAAATAGTATATTATTAGAACAATTTAGTAAATTTAATGTTAAAAAAGAAAAAAAAGGAATAGTGATTTATTTCAGTATTTACCGAAATAAACTACTAAGTTTGGACTGTTGCGATTGCCATCATACACACGAATTTGCAATTCTCTTGTTGGTTGTGGTTTGCCCTGCCAATGATGTTGCATAAACTTGACGTCTGGTACACTATGTTCCAAGTAGTTTTTTACAATACTTCTGATCTTGGATTCAAGACGTTTTATGCCGAGTGCTGTACTGCCATCTTTTGGGGATATGCCTTCAACAATAACTATCTTCTGATAGTGATCACCAATAGTGTCACCAATTTGGTAAGGACTTGTTGCTTTTGCATTTCGTGGCAATTTCTCTGAGTTGTATCCGTATGACGTATACATGGATTCAAGAAATTCAGGTGTATTGATTACAGCGTTAACTTCACTGATATACCAATGTCTGTGAGAATCACAGTTGTGATCTCTGTCACCCCAATGTCTGCATGGTGCAAATGGATTCATTTCCCACTCGTCAAGTTCATTAGCAATCCACTCGATCATTTGAGTTTCATGCCAGTCCAACTGTTCTGCACGTTTTTTTTCTGCCTTACTGCCAACCTTGTGCGTTTTAAGCAAGTCAAGGATTGCAGGTTTGGTAGTTTGTTTTCCCATGAATAATATAGATAGTCCGTATTATTAAACAGATACAATTTGTATCAGATTTTCTGATACAATCAAACCTAAATACTATCAAATTTTGGATAGTATTTTTTAATTAAATTCTCTACGATGGTTAAGTGTATCTTGCAATACAAGCCTGATTTTATCTTCAACTTCATTAAAACTATTTGCAGTTTCCTTTATGGATAAGTTCTTTATTTCGCCTGTTATAGTACCGTCTGAATTTTCAGTTACTTTCATTTCAATTATAGGGATTGGTGTTTCAACAAATGCAAATCCCATTGTATCATGTGAATTATTAGGACGAGTATAGTATTTGTATGAAATGCCTTTCTTATTGTGAATATTTTTCACATTTTTAATTATTAAATATACGATAAAACTACCATTAATATGTCAACAATAACTGATATGGACATTCAACACCTTCGGATTAAGGTGTCAGAAAATGCAAAGCATGAAGTTCAGGTAGAAGTATCGGCAACATCTGTTACAGGTGACAAGTTCATTCTGAAAGAAGATAGAACCGATATTGAAAAAATTACCTTTGAAACACAACTTGAGAAAATGGTGGTTGATAAATTCTATGCAACACACAAACTTCTAAAGGAAGGAAACAAAACAGAAGTATAACAAACTTCTAACCCCCCCTTTTTTTTATTTTCGAATAAATCAACATTCCTATGTTTATCATTGGTATTACTTCAACAAGATCTATACCATAAAGGAAAAAATCAAGGATTGGATTGACATGGCTTATTAATCCAAGTTGCAGATATACATCGCCTGCCCAAACCATGTGTGGAATTTGCATATAAATTATTATTGCTGTTATTAACATTGATTTTGTTGTGTGTTTTTCATACCAATTCCAAAATTTTTCCCAATTATTCATTAAAATGTAGTTTTCAAAACATCTAATAAGTTCATTTTTTCATTATAATTACTGAGTACAATGAAGTTAACAAATTAGATAGAGTTTAGGAAATATAAAAATACCTAACCGAATCCATAAAATGAGTTGGTGAGAGACTCTAATTTGTTATTATCTAAATATTCCAAATATTGCCCAAATTACAATTACCCATGCTACAGAATAAATTACTATATTATAATCCATTTAATCTTCCTGCTTGCAGATATGTTCAAGAATACAATGTCTACACATTGTTTCATTATCGTCATGACAAGAGCAACTACAAGCCATTTTTTCGTCTTGATAGCCATCTTTTGATAAACTTGTATACTCTAGGATTCCAACTACGTTTGCCATATTTGTCCGTTATTCGTTCAATATCATAGTCATTAAGATGTAATTGTCCATTATATTGAAACCACATTACGCTTGAATTGTTACTTGCGTCATGTGTTAATCCAAGTGAATGACCGATTTCGTGAATCAAAACATGAACCATGTTGAAAGTTTTAATTTTAGTTTTAGTCCCATAAGAGTATAAATCTGGAAATGCTTCATGTCCATTTATTCCCTTACCGTTTAACGACCAAAGAAATTTCTCATTAAATACAATTTTACCTTCATGGCTAGTATCTGGATAATATGCATAAGCCAAGATATTACCTTTTAGATAATCATCATCATCTTCATTGGCAAAATTAATGAAGATGTCAGGGTTTTGATTACCCTTGACACTCTTTAATTTAACAGGGATCTCAAAATTCCATGTACTCATGGCTAAGTTAACTGCTAATTTTTCTTTTGCTCTGCCTTCAATGTCCACAGAATCTTTTTGCAAAGCATAAGTGACAATTTGCTTATTCCATTTGTGATTCCAATGTGTCTGCTGATCTTCCTCTGAAAATTCTAACCCACCGTTGTTTTCACGAACATAACAAATCGCCATAAAGTTAATTAGTATGGGTATTAAAAAAAAGAAAGGGGGGGAATAATTCTAACTGCTATTGTGCAGTTGGAGTTAAACCTTGTATGCTACTGCCGAAATTAAGTAGTGATTGTAGTTTTGCGAACGAATTTAGATTTGAGTTAATGGTGGATCTTCTGTTTGGATCATGAGATAAATGATCTGTATAGGAATTGAATAGATCATATTGTGTCATGTTCTCATTAACAGTTAGGTCTTTCCACTCA
>TARA_R110002020_G_scaffold131482_1_pt1 | contig 14719 bp, 17 predicted proteins | sample TARA_R110002020 | Tara Oceans TARA_R110002020 (sample SAMEA4396489) | marine metagenome | biome: Westerlies Biome; feature: [MES] marine water layer (ENVO:01000295) within the mesopelagic zone...; material: water (ENVO:00002006), including particulate matter (ENVO:01000060) such... | reverse complement strand
AGGGCAATCATGTTTAATACATAAATTCTCTATCTCTTTCCAAACATTAAGTTGGTCTTTTATTCTTCTACCGTCTTTGTTGAACTGGCCCCAGTCAGCAAAGTGAAAGTCTGATACGGTTATAAACTTTATTTTCTTCATCTTATAAATTTTCTATTACCCTTTCTAACCTATATTCTAAGTTCCAGTCATGAATCTTTATAATACAGGGTTTACATAATGATAGGTAATTTTCTTCATATATAACTAGGTTAAATATGTTATTTATATATTGCTGATAATATCTATTTGTTATTCTAGCTCCGTCATCTTCTAGCGGAAATGATTTTAAAAATGGTATAAATACACCTTTTGTATATATCCTTAAAGCTTCTTCACAAAGGTTCATGTATTGCTTCATATCATTTTCAGTCATAAATGGACCTAATTGGGATATAAAATATACCAGGTTATCAATAGGTGAGCGGTCAGTTACAAAGGACTCTAAATTCTTTAATCTTTCTTTTCGTAGAAGTAATAATTCCATTTGATAATCAAAGCCAAAGCCAAGGGGGTCATCTAAAGTTTTTTCTATTAGGTGTTTATGACTAAGTATATTATAAGTTTTCCATAATGCTTTACCTGATGTTGATATAAAAGGTATATCCAATACTTTTGAAATTCTGTTAGCTAAAGTGGTCTTACCTACACCTGATGGGCCACATATAAATATTCTATTGTTCATTGTCTTTGTAATTTTCAAAGGGTTTTATAAAGTTTCCTATTATGAATTGGTTAATGTTATACTTAATACCAATCTCTTTCAATTTTATATAGTCCACTTTACTCTCTATTTTGAAAGCTTCCATTGGGGTAACTCTTCTTAAATGTTTCCTATGAAAGAACTTCAAGTCAATCATATACCTGCTGACTTTATAGACTTCAGCTAGTATATCTTTTTTATATTTCTTATCTTCTTCACAGTTTTTAAGATAATTCTTAATAGAGTTATACTTATCTAAAAAATTTCTGGCTCCTACTTCTCCAATACCGCTTACACCTGGTATCTTATCTGAACTATCTCCTATGAATGTTAAATAATCAACACATTGGTTAGGTTCATAACCAATCCACTCTTTAGCATTTAAAGGAGTTAGTTTTACACCCCTCTTAGAATCTAAGTTATGATTCCATATACTAACCTTATCTGATATTAATTGGTTAAAGTCTTTATCTGATGAACAAAGCATAACATTATCATCTTTATGTTTCCTTACCAACTTATACATCATATCGTCAGCTTCTTGGTCTTTATTATGAATTACTGTTATACCCAAAGCATTATGTAATAAATCTACCGTTATATCTTTTTGTTTATGAAACTCATCGGCATCCCAGTTATATTTCTTTCGGCCTTCTTTGTAACCCGGTAAAACAGAAAGACGGTTAAGATTCCTCTTACCGTCTATCACAAAATAAACCTTATTAGCTTTCCAAGTTTTAAGTAATGAACCTATCATCAAAGGCACCCCATATATGATACCACTACCCTCTCCTTTTTTGCTTTTAAGATTTATAAATTTATACCATGCTCTGTAACAATAATTATTACCATCTATAATTATTATATTATTCATCTGTGTGTTCTCCATTGATAGGGAATTGATTATTACCTTCTAGTTTTTTGAGCTTTACTCTCATTTTAGATATAGTATTAATCTTTGACTTCCTTATCATGTTTTTACGAAACTTTTCATCGCTTTCAATCTTTCTCAATAAACCAGTTTCACCATTAGCTACCATCTCTTCTCCAAAGTAATACCTAGAGCCCTTTTTAACCAATACTCCTACTCTTTGTAGTATATCGGGAAAACCCATGTATCTATGAAAACCAGGCTCTCTATATTCTTCTATGAAATAAACTTCAGTTTTAAGAGTTGGTCTTGGTGGACCTACTTTATTCTTTTTGATTCTAATTGAAGCAAGTCTACCTACTCTTTCATCCATACCATTTATTTTGGCTTTTATCTGTTTACCTCCATAAATACCACATCTAATTGATGCATAGAATTTAAGAGCTGAACCACCTGGTGTAGTATCGGGGTCTTGGTAAGGTGATGCTCCTACCTTTTGTCTTAGTTGATTAATAGCAATAAAGCATATACCCAGTTCATTGAATAATTGGTTTCTTATTCTAAACATTTTGTATATAGCCTTAGCTCTATTACCCATTTCAGCTTTAGCCTCTGATTGTACTGAGTCTATATTATCAGCACAGTCTAATGCAGCTACTGAATCTAATATGATTAATATTGGTTCATTCTTAGTTAATTTATTTCTCCAATACAAGGCTTGGTCCCTCATCCAGTCTGACAATGTTTCTACTGCAGTTTCTTGATATAATATAACCTTATCATTATCAATACCATTTAATTCATTCCAGTAAGGGTCATATGTTGCTTCAGCATCTGCTGCTAATACTATACCACCTAATGCTTGACAACATTTAGCAAAATCCATTGCTAATAGTGTTTTACCGGAGCTCTCTTCACCATACAGTTCTAAAATTCTTCCGTAGGGAATACCCCCACCGAATAAATAGTTTATTGCTATGTTCGATGAGGGTAACCATAATGAGTCCTCTGGTGAAAGTATAATATCGCTTGCTTTACCTGAGCTACTATACTTTTTGGATATTTCGTTTTCTGTTGGTAATTTTAGTTTCTTTTTACCCATTATACGTCAGCTGCTCTTTTAACTTTCTTCTTTAATCTTTTCTTTTTAACTGGTTTTTCCTCTTCTTCTTCGTCAAAATCTTCACCTAAGAATTGAGTTATCTTTTCTAAGGTTTCATCATAACTAGGTAATACAGCTTTTACCATTGCTTCAGTATCAACTCCTTTACTGTATTTTTTATTCAAAGCAGTATGTCTACAAGGAAGTGCTGAATATTCTGTATTTAATCCAGTACCAACTCTTTTTAGTTTAAGGTCATAACCTTCAACCGGGTCAGTCATATCTCCCCACTCATCTTCATCAAGGTAATAATCTATAATTTCTTGATATAACCCAGTTGTTAATTGAACTAATGAAACTCCTCTGTCCTCATTAATCTGTTTACCTTTCTCATCAGAATAGGCTATACAAGCTGTTAAATATTTTTTCTTAGGTACGAATTTTTTAGCTAACTCTTTGTCATCTGCATCACTTGAATCTCTTAATTCTTGATACTTCTCCATTACTGCACAAGGTTCACCAAATGTTGACGGTGATAAAACTCCTTTTATTTCTTGTCCTAGATAGAATTGAGTCATTTCTATTACGAAGTCAGCTTCTTCGTCTATAGTTGGTAGAAGTCTAAATCTTTGAGTTCCCTCTTTTAGATAGATAATACTTCCGCCTCCGTTACCTCTTTGTTGTAACTCTTCCTGCTTCTTTTTAAGTCGAGCAGCCCTTGACATCTTTTTTACTGCCATTTTGGATTGTTTTTAAAGTTTATTAATATGTGATATGAAATAGTTATAAAAGTATACTAACTTCTTTAGTTCAGAGTCATATACCATGTCTGGTGGGGTTAAAGGTATAACTTTAGTATTAAAAGTTTTACCGAAAGTTCTTGGTTTATAAGTTTTACCATCTTTCCATTTATGTAGTCTATCTAAAAGTTCAGTTAATTCATAACTTTTACTGGGTATACCACTAATATCCTCTTTTGATAACTTGGGTAGTTTAAAATCATTTAACCATCTTATAGCATCTATCTTTGCCATAATTGGATTATTAAAATCGTTGATTTCATATATCCTAACCCATTTACCACTTTTTGTTGGCTTACCTGATAACATGTAAATACCAATTTTGCCTCTTACACTGAATAGGTTTTCTAATCCTATTGACTCAGCGAAGGTTGGCTCCTTTCCTTTTTTAACTTTTGCCATTTTATATATTCTCTCTTCTAAGGTTAGCTGATATGGTTTGAATTAAAGATTGTCTTTGTTCAAACGACCTAACCGCTACATATACTATGTCTGCATCTTCCTTACATTGGGAAGCTGATTTTTGTAATTTTATGTATATGGGGTCTAACTCAGCTTTTTCTTTAGCTACCTCTTTTGACATCACCCTACCGGTTGATTGGTCTACTGATGTCTTGTTCTTAATAAAAGCCTTTGCAAATGCTCTATCAGCTTTCTTTTCAGAGTCAACTGATTTTCTTACTAATTTCTTATGTAACATAGCTATGAAGGCGTAACTCGATGGTTGGTTTTTGAGTTCATTGTTGATAATGTTTTCATCAATTCTTAACTCCTCTCTTAGGTTAAAAGTTATCTTCTCTTCTCCGTATGTTACAGATATATCCATTAGCGATGAACTAGTTGATAGTGTCTGCAGTCTACTCTTTCTTTTCATAATTTATAATTTAAAGTTCAATTCACAATTAGTGCTTTGATACTTTTAGCATACTTGTATTTTTACTTGTTGACAAGTTAATGTACTGCAATCTATAAAATCGTGCCAGTCATATTGAGTGTTGTCTATAACAGTTATTTCGTTTTCTTTATTAACAATTAATGTTACATCAAAGTAAATTTCTGTTACTTCTCTATTAGAAGTTATCTCTTTCTGTACAAGTTTATTATCCATAATTTATAATAGTCTACGATAGTAATTCTGTATAATCTCTATCTGAGTCATAGTCTTTTAATGCTCCCCAGTTTTCTCCTACTTCAAAGTCAACTTTCATTTCTACCGAAGTAATTTGAAAACCGAACCATCTCATAGTTTGGGGGTTTCTACATATCTTATATAGTTTCGGTATAACTTTATGTAGGTCTTTTGGTTTTATATAAAATATCAATGAATCATGTACTGTTGCTACTTGTGTGAGTGACTTTGGTAAATCTCCATTAATCTTAGCGTTCCTTATAAGAACAGAAGAGAATAATGTAAAGTCAGAAGCTGCACCTTGTATAGGAGCATTTACCGATTGTCTTTCAGCTTCAGCAACTTCCATATATTTATTTGAATCTATATTAGGTAACCTTCTTTTTCTTCCAAATATATTTCTTACGAAAGCATCTCTATGAACCAATTTATGTTGTTTCTTTATATGTTTAGCTATTTTTGGAAAGTCATAAGCAAAGTCATCTAAGAATTTTTGTGCTTCCTCTTTTGTAACTATTATACCTTCTTCTGGTTCTGATAAAGATGTAGCTAATAGTGTTGGCCCTTGTCCATATACTATACCGAAGTTTATAGTCTTAGCTTGCTTTCTTCTTACTTTCCAAGTTTTAAATTCGGGGTGCTTATTATCATTTAGTATCTTATCTACCTCATCGTAATCTGCATTATATTTTTTACAAGCTGTTGCTGTATGAATATCCTTATTAGCATTAAATGCATCTAACATTGCTGTTTCTTTAGCTTGGGCTGCTAATACTCTTAATTCTGCTTGTGAATAATCTAGTTGCATCATTAATGAACCTTTAGGAGGTATAAACATGGTCTTTATTTCAGATGATGTAGTATCACGAGGTATATTCTGTAAATTTGGCTCTCTTGAAGATAATCTACCCGTTACAGTACCATGTAATAAAAATGAACCGTGTATACGTCCATCCTCTGATAATCTTTCTAACATACCAACCATATATGTTGTATATAATTTTATCATACCCCTATGTTCCATTAATTGAAGTATAAAACCAGATTTATCAATGGTTTTAAGATGTTCTAATACTTCTGAATCAGTTGAAGGTTTATCTGTTTCTTGTTTTGTCTTTTTATCTGAAGTATATTTTATTATATCAAATCTAAAACCTTTTTTACTGGTAAATAATAATTCTCTTAATTGATTAGTTGAGTTAAAATTGAATGGCTCCATAGCTTCCCTATCTTTTTTGGTAGTAAATTCACCTGCTATGTATTTTGATATTTTTTCTTCCCTATTCTTTATAGTTCTTTCTTTTTGATTCTTAAATTTAAAGTATTCAGTTTGATTATCTTCTCCACATTCTTGTAACTTATCATCTATTAAATTTCTTATACTAGCAATCTCTTCTTGTAAGTCATTAACCATTTTTTTACGAACTTCTTTAAGTCTATAAGCATCAAATGTTAGTAGTTTACTATGGTTTTTTAATTTATCTAAATTATCATCTATGGCTATCTTTTTATTTATAACCAGCTCTTGTAGATATTTAACATCTATATTCATACCTTCAAACTCTGACTCACATAATACTCTTGAGCCCATCATCATCATGTTTCTGAATAGGGAGTAGAATTTATTATCTATTAGCTTTCTTTCATAGAAAATCATTAGTCTAAATGTCATATCGCAATCAAGTCCACAGTACTGAGATAGACCTTCTAATGGTTTTTGGTCCCAAGGTAAGTTAGAACCCTCATACTCTTCATAACCTCCGTATTGAGGTAAAAATCTATTTACCTGTTCTTTTAATCCGTGAGGTCTTTCTTCATCAAGAAGGTATTTAGCTAACATGGTATCAAAAAGTCTACCCAACATTTCTATACCATATTTTTTGAACCATTTCTGTTCAAATTTTAAGTTTTGAGCTATCTTAACTATATTCGGGTTCTCTATTACTTCTCGTCCGAATTTCTTTAATATACGGACATAATCATCTTTAAACGGAGAATCGAAATGTCCTAATGGTATTATCCAAGCTGAACCCGGTTGAAATGATACTCCTAATATAGTGGGGTAACCTAATGATGAGTGAAAAGGAAGAGCATTGGTTTCAAAGTCAACTGAAGCATATTTAGTTTTCTTACAGTATTTTATCAACCTATCTAATTCCTTTTCGGTTTTTATTATCTTATAGTTTTTATAATCCATATATTATAAATAGTTTTCCCTCTTTTTCAAGTTATATATATCATTCTTGAATACATGTAAGTTTGCACAAAAGAAGTTTAAATCCCCAGTTTCTTCTCCTATCTCATTTGCTACATATTGTAAAAGTCTACCTGTGAAATATATATCGTTTCTAAGGTGTCTATAAGCATCACAACTTCTTATATAGTAATTGATACTCAATTTATCATCCCACATATAGAAATAATAACCCAGTGTACATGGGACTCTTTCACCATCAAGTGAAGCTTTGGTATCTTCGGGAAAGAATATTGGTAGATATGCTTGTCTTGTTAATGGGTTTAATTTTAAGCCTGTTATTAAATCTTTTAAATCTCCTAACTGGAATCTTATACCTGTCTGTTCTATTGGTTGACTTCCTAACATTAAGGGGTTAGCTACTTTAGGCCAAAATCTTTCTTGATATGTATGTGAGAATTGTCCTTGTTTAATAAAGTCATCCCCGGTTTTAAATTTAGCATATGGCCAACGTTTGTATGATTCACCTGGATTTGTTGGTTCACCTGATATTCTTTCCTCAAAATGTTCTCTTACCCAATCTTTATCAGCATCTGTTTCTTTTAATAATTTTTGCTCTCCCGCTGGACAATCTAGTTTAAAATTGAAATTGGGTATAACTTTCATTATCTCATCTTTAAAGTCATCTGTACCTTGCCATTTACCAGCTTTAACTTCTTTACCCCGTTCTATTAATAGAGTATATGTACTTCTTATACCTTTATCTATCTTTGTTCCAAATTGATGCATATTTGTTTAGTTTTTACATTATGTCTGTTTAATAATTCTATTCCACTTGTACATCTGTATTGTTCAATATAGTATACCTCAGTTATTCCAGCTTGAATCATAGCTTCAGCACATTTCTCGCAAGGTGATAATGTTAAATATACCTGTGCACCTTCTAACCTAATTCCCTTTTTTGCTGCATATGCTATAGCATTCATCTCTGCATGTACTGTATGGGTTATACCATCATTATCCATACCTGTTTCGGGGTCCTCACCTGGTAATACACCATTATAACCCGTAGATACTATCCTTTTATCTTGTACGAATACACATCCAACTTTCTTCTTAATGCATGTCGACCTTTTACTAAAAAGGAGGGCTGTTCCCAAGAATAGCTCCTCCCTCTTAATTCGACCAACCTTCTTATCAGTCATATTAAATAATCTTTATTATATTATAGTATATACTAGTTTTTCTTCTTATTCCTCTTGTAGGCTCTTATCTCCTTTGGAGTGTTTATATCATCTGGTAAATCAGACTCTACAAAATGAAATATTAGATTTTTAGCAAATAGGTTTCTTCCTTTTGAATCTTTAGGGTTTCCGTTTACATCTCTCTGTATTTGATTTACAACTCTTAGATGACTTCTGTATGTAATCTTATCGGGGTCTGTATCTAAAAACTTTTGAAATAGTTTAAATACCTTAATTTGAACTTTACAAGGTTCTCTATCTGACTTTATGGATTTTAACTTCCTATGATTATCATACATACAAAATGCTGCAACATCTAAATAAACATTTGGGCAATACAATTGTATACCAAATTCTTGTTTACTTCCATATACATACTCCCCTATTCTCTGTATTAATAGAAAGTCAAATAATAACCTCTTTGTTACCTCTGACGACCTTAAACAAAATATAAGAGTTGGGTTTAATTCGTTTATTCTTCTTGAAAAGGTTAAGCTAAGTAAACACCCTTTACCAGAATTATGGGAGTTGTCAAATAACATTGATTCGTTATAATTAGAGTTCCCTTTCCGCTCCCTAGTTAGTATTTGTCCTTTCAATATATCCAAATATTCAAAGTTTACATAATTGTTAACTAATGAACTCCATTTCTGTATTGAATACCCTAATACATGAGCAAAGTCAAAATCGGGGTCTACTCTTGCTCTTCTTGCTCTTATCATAATATCATATGATAATACCTGTGTACCATGAAAAGAGCCTCCCCTCTTTGTTACTTCGTCTACCTCTGTAAATAGATACTCATTAATACCTTCCCATGCTTGTTGTGTTGTTGCAAAATCTAATATTTTTACACTCATACTTTTAAGTCTTTATATATGGTTCTTACTTCTTCCTTATCAACTATAAACTTTCTATCCAATGATTTATATGTTTTTATAAATGAAAAGCCTTTTGATATTCTTGTTTTTATAGCTTTCTTTAGTCTTATCTTAGTTAAAGAGTGCTTGGTCTCTTTAACCTCTTCTATTACATCTAGGTAATCGCTTTTACTTTCTAATTCAGCTCTTTCAGTATGTAATTTTTGAGCTGTAGTAATAGCACAAAATTCATGGTCTCCACATCTTTGACACTCTTCTGCTTTTAAATCATAATGTTTACCAAAGCATGGGTCATTATCTGTTCCGAATTTAGTTATATCAATAGGTTTCATTAAGTCTATATTAGATTTATCTTTTAGCATAGTTTATAACTTTTATCTTCTCTTTCTTATAGTATACGACTCTATGATTAGAATGTCGCTTTAAATAATAACCATCATCCCATAGGTCATCAATGTATGATTTGCTCTTGCTTTGATGTTTCCTTTCCATACGCCCCATTAATTGTGATATGGTTTCATTTGAGTCACCTCCGGCTGCATTTTGCATATATTTTAAAAGTGGTAAATTTTTACCCCTCTTTACAATAAAACTAGAAATAAGTATATCTATTTTACCATCCCTACAATCTTGAAATATTTGTTTCCTATTTTTTGTTTCGTGGTGTACCGTAACTATTTTGTATTTGTTACCAAAGTATTCCCTATAAACTTTCTCCATATTATCAATATGTTCGTGGAATTGGCAAACTATTAAAGCTGGTAACCTTCCTTTATTAATATTCCATTCAGTTCTTTTAGCTGATACTAAGTGCCTATCGTCATTATTAGTTATAAGGTTTTTATATTCTTCTTGGTAACTTCCTTTCATACCGGGTTTTATATTACCTTTTATTATTTTTACCACTAACTCAGTTGAAAAACCCTTGTCTATCATTTCTCTTTTTGTAATGGTAAAAACTTCATCACTTAGGAAACACCTTAAGTTTTCGTTCTTTAGTTTATCTTTAGCTAACTTACTCATATAAATTGTACCACTTAAACCGACTCTTACTGAAGTATTATATAACTTCTCAATACATCTTTTATAAGTTTTATTGTCTGCAAGGTCAGCTTCATCTACTAAACATATCCCAAAGTTTGATAGTTCCCTTGCAAATTCTACAGTTCTCCTTGTTAGAGTTTGAACCATTGCTATGGTAAATTTGTTGAATTTAATATCTTTACCTCTTATATAACCAAAGTTCTCTTTTCCTACAAGTTTTGGTATTTCATCTAAGAATTGATTATATAAATCGCCATCATTGATAAGAAGTATAGCGGGTACATCTCTATTATAAGCTTCCCATATACCAGCTGCTATAGTAGTTTTACCTGCATTAGTTGCTGCATTTATAACACCCATTGGAAAATAGAAATCTCCTATATGGTTATTTATTATTGATTTTATGGCTTTCTCTTGATAGGGTCTTGGTGTATGTTCTCCTATTATTTTAGGCATAATAGGTTTTGGTAAAGTTTCTCTATAATCGTGTATCTCTACATCATGCCCATGTTCTTTTATCTTATTAATCATCTTAGGTAATAAACCAGTTTTGATGTAACCGGCTTGAGTTAGATAATGTTGTTTACCGTCCCAGCCTCTACCCATTGTTCTTCTTAAAAAGAATGCGTTTGGGTGTCTTATTGCAAAATCTTTATCTAATTGGTTAAGTATTTTAAGTGAACCGCTTAACCTGGTCTTATTATTATTTACCTCTAATATAATTTTACCCATCACTTCATGTTTTTTATTTGAGCTAACCCAGTTTTACGTTTACTTTTATCAACATTATTTACTCTTTTATCGTTTTCAAATAGATATGTTGTTAATCTTTCTAATGCTTTATCTCCAATTAACTGAGCTGGGTGTGGTATACCGTTCCTAAAACCCATACCATGGAACTGAGCTTTTATATAATCTTGGTATTTAACCTTTTTCTCTTTGCAAATATTTTTTACCTCTATAAAATAATAGTAGTTTGAGGGGTTTTTACTATGGTCTATACCGGTACCGACTTGTCTTAGTATGATACTATTGTAGTAATCATGTATAACTTTTGTAAGGTCGGGTGTTGGGTCTAAAGATATTTCTTTTTCAAAATGATAGGTTTGACAAATACTGTCATACATACTTTTTAACTTTGGATAAGAGAATTTAGTCATCTTACTTATAGCTATTTCACAGTATTTAATAAAACCTTTCTTCCTATCTAATCCAAATTCATTTGAAAAGTCTAGAGCTAAACTAGCGGAGTCCTTAATTACACCCCAATCTCTTGAGTTATTCTCTTCTAACTTCTTAAACCCGAAATGTTTATTTTTCTTTCTAACCATAAAAAGAATATTGTTAAAAGTATTAGCATCGGTTGATGATGATTTTAATATCTTTTGAACCTTCTTATCCAATTTATCATTAGTAATGGTAACTGAGCGGTTATTACAACTATGTTTAATAGCCTTTCTTAATATGTATTCAACGTCAACTTCAAATAGTTTATGTTCTAAACCTTCCTCAAGTATCTTTCTTAAATCGGATTCTTTTATATGTATACTCGGGTCACGCATATTTGTTTTTTAGTTTTATAATATCATTATAGGATAACCATTTAGATTTATGTATTAATTTCATAGTTGATTTTTTACCTATGTCGTTTACATCTTTATCCTCTGGCATAAATATTACCTTAACCTTCTTATAGAATACTAGCTCTGATGCCTGTTTTATAGCTTCTTTATTTGCATCAGAGTCTAGTATTATAATACACTTAGAAACTGTAGATTTTATTATATCTGAATACTGGGCTGATGATATAGCTTTACCCCCTAAAGCAATGGCTTGGTCACCAAGTGTTTGAGCATTCATTACAGATTCCACTATGTATATTTTATCATATTTTTGTAAAGCATCAATGTTGTATATTATCTTAGATTTACCTATACCAAAGTCGTCAGCTGTGGGGTTTTTATATTTTGTACCACCTCCCATATATGAACGAGCATTAAAATAGAATAGTTTCCCGTTTTTATAGAAAGGTATTATTATATAACCCTGGTGTTTACCTCGTGTACAATAGCCCCAACCTGAATATGCTAATTCATTTACATTAAAACCCCTATTAGATAGGTAATTTCTTGCTTTCTTACCCCAGTGGTTATCTCCAAATAATATAAGTTTAAAACCTTCTGGTAATAATACATCTTTTTCTTCTCTAACTTCAACAGCATATTCTACAAAACCCGTTTCTTGAAACTCCATTAAGAAGTGCATAGCTTCATGTTTGGTAGAGAAGTTTTCAACGTCCATCATAACATTGAAAGGTTGTCTATTATAACCGCATACAAAACAATTGGTTCTATTACTTGAAAGGTTTACTCCATATTTTTGTTCTTTACCACACTCTGGGCAATTACCTTTTAACCAACCCCTATTATAATCGGTCATACCCAACCTACTTTTAAAATAGGAGTTTAATCTATATGCAATATTCTTTCCTAATTTCATTACAGGTCAGTTTCTCTTTCTGGTTTATTATCTTCTGAATCATCATTTCTATTTAACCTGTTATATTCTCTTAATTGGGCTTTATTAAATTCATCAGCTCTTTGAGTAGGATAATCTACATTGAATAATGCTCTGGCTCTTTGAGCTCCGTCCCTTTGAACTACTAACTCCATCCTCATAATGTTGTTTTCTTCTTCGTCATCATCCCTATTTAAACCCCATATTGCATGAACGTGTCTACCTATTTCTGTACACTTGGCTAGGTCAGAGTCATTATATCTTGATTCTTCCCTTACAAAAGCATTTTTAGGAACATGGTGAGGTGTCCATATGTGGTCTAATTGATTTGCTATAGCTAGGTTTGATAAATCTAAATAAGCATCTGCAATTCTATTGTGGTCGTCCTGTTTATTTGTAGTTGAAGCCAATAGAGCGGCATAGTCCATAACTAGATTATCAAATTGTATACCGTGCTCTCTATAATAGTAGTCCATTAAAGCCTGTATATCATGTGTAGTAGTTGTTAAAGCTGGTAACCTTTTTATAACTATCTCACCCCCTAATCTTTTATACTTCCTTAATGTTTTTTGAATTTTGTCGTCATGTTGACCCGATAGTAATTCTTGTTTAGGTTTCTTTACTATTGATTGTTCTAATCTCATAGCATAACTATCTTGTCCATTTTCTAAATCAATAACAAGAGTTTTCTTTTTCATTCTTAAATACCCTCTAGCAATATTGATAGCCATACCAGTTTTAAATTTCTTAGGTCTATCTAATATAACTATGATACTACCTTTATCATAACCCCCAGCATTGGTTGCATTATTTATTTGATAAAATGGGGTGGGTATTACCGAACGGTTATCTTGACGATTAAATTGTCTTTCTTTAATATCATTAATTAACATAGTACCATAGTCCTCTGTTAAATCATTACCGGTTTCAATAGCTTTTTGGATTCTTTTAGCAAAACCCTTGTAATCATTAAAGTTTAAAAGGTTTACTTTTTCGACAGTATCTTTAACGTTTATATACCTAACAAACTCAATACACTTTTCAAATATCAAATCTCCGTCTTTTAAATCTTCCCTATAAAGTTTGGTTATATCTTTCATAAGGTTTTCCTGTTCGGAGTTTGTAAATAACTCTGAGTAATCTCTGGTTTTTAGGAGTTCTCTTAATTCCTCTTTTAATAGAGAAGGTTCACGGGGTATTCTACTAGTTTTTTTATGGAAATTTTTAAGGGAGTGAGCTATTATACTATGCTCGTTTAGTGTGAAGTATGAGTCATTATATAGTTCTAAAGCTTTTACTCCGTCTCTATCTTTGACTGTATATTTTAATAAGTTCCACTGATATTCAGTAGTGAACTCAAACTTATCATCGCTCATTTGTTAGAAAGGATTTATATTATATAGTATCTATAGTCCAACAATGATTGAGTTAATAAATTTTTATACCCAGTTTATTTGATTAAATGAATTTAGAATATATATTTGTTAATAATTAATTTCAATTTTAATTTTAACTCTGCTTTATATGGAAATCCACAGACTTGGAGAATTACCCTCCGATTTTGACTCAAAATTATTTAATAAACTATACAAAGAAACTGAAGGTTTAAGAATAAATCTAGCCAATAGAATTGACCATCGTAGATACGGTGTTACAAATGATATAATATTATCTTGGTTTGATGATAAGTTTTTATTTGTATTCAATAAATATATGAATACTCGAGATGAAAAACATTTAAAACATTCTCTTATAAATGCTTTATCATTATTCAAATGTAGAATATTAAGAAAAGCTTATTCGGGAGAATCTGAAATATACTCAAACACTATATCATTGATAAATACTGAAGATGAAAAAGATATTTTTGATGTAATACCTGTTAAGGACGAAATAAATAACGAAGATTTATTCCTAGAATTGGCTTTATCCTTTATGAAAAGGAAACTTGACGAAGATGCTTATCTTTTACTAGAAGTTCAAATTAACCCCCCTCAATTTATCTTAGATAGGGTAAGAAGTAAATTTAATATTACCACTAAAGTATTGATTGAATATTTTGATTTACCCGCTAATAAAGAATCTTATAACTACATAGAGAGTTTAAAGAAGTCTATAACTCATTACACTAATGAAGCCAGAGAATATTTTAAATCTCCAGCTTCATTTGACTTAGGTTAGTATAAATTATATTT
>TARA_R110002020_G_scaffold428834_1_pt1 | contig 14723 bp, 13 predicted proteins | sample TARA_R110002020 | Tara Oceans TARA_R110002020 (sample SAMEA4396489) | marine metagenome | biome: Westerlies Biome; feature: [MES] marine water layer (ENVO:01000295) within the mesopelagic zone...; material: water (ENVO:00002006), including particulate matter (ENVO:01000060) such... | reverse complement strand
AGCTTTAACTGGTAGAAGTCCTGCTGAAGTTACTACACCTCAAAAATATGAGCAAATTGCTGATGCTGATGATGTTAAGAAGAAAAAGAAAAAAGGTAAGAAATTAGCTCAAAAAGGCAAAAAGAAAAAGAAAGGTTTTTTCTCAAAGGTATTCGGCTCTAAGTAATGAGTACTGGATTATATAAATACACAGAAAAAGAAGCTTCTAATCTTTTAATAGGTCAGAATGGATTTGATGTGATAGGTGAGCATAATACTACTGTTGTTACTCCTGACACAGGTTCTTGGATAGCTATTCAAGCATTGGGAAAAGATACTGAAGGAACTACTGAATTTTTAAAAATAAAATTAACTTCTAATATAGGTGACGATATTAGTGCTTTTGTAAATTTAATACCCGGTGAAATATTATATGGAAACTTTAATGGTATTGTAAATCACACAGACTCAACAGCAGTATGCATAGCTTACAGAGGGTAAGAAGGACTAGAAGACTCGAAAGAAGAGGTCTGAATAAAACTACTAGAATTGCTAGCGTTATTAAAAGAGTTTTTAAATGGATTAAAAATAAGGTATTTAGAGTAAAATGAATAATGAAAACATTAGTACAAGTTATAATATTTCTGTTAATTATATTTATACTAACAGGGTGTGATTCTGGTTGGTCTATTGCAGGCTGGGAAGTTAAGTGAGTGAAAAACCAGATACCGCTAGAAGTTATCGGGCTACTGTTCTTGATGATAATGCCATTGTTTCTATTAACCTTAAATGGCTTGCTCAGGGATGTGTTCTCGTTGCCATTTTGGTTTATGGTTATTGGCAAATTGAAAGCAGGATTAAAGCATTGGAAAATAAAGTTGCTACTGCGGATGAACAAATTGGGAATTTACTTAGTAAACATATCGTGGACGAAAGGGTTGAGAGAGAAGAGTTGGCAGAGAAAGTAGCTTTTTACGAAAAAGAATTAAACTTAAACCCGTTTAGCTGGGGCAAAAAGAAGAAGAAATAATGGATTTTATGGCGGTATACGGAGAAGCAGGAATGATAGGTGTAGTGGGTGTAATGTTTGTATACCTAGTTATATCTTTATCAAAAAAAAGTGAAGCACAGCAACAAGCTTTAGAAAGTCTTAAGGTGGAAAACAAGGGGCAATCTGAAACATTGGAGAATATGGAAGGGATGATTATAAAATTAATTACCAGATGGAATCAATCTGATGATAAATTAGATAGAAAGTTTGATGCTATGACAAAGGAAATTAACGACCTTGATAATCAAGTATCACGAATTGAAGGTTCTTTATCAAGGATAAATGGAAAACATTAATGGATAGTTTAAAAGTTGCTAGTATATCATTCATAAATTATGGTATACATTTATCAAATATAAATTTAATACTACAATGCGTAATAGGATTAATGACTATTGTGTATTTAACCTATAAAATAAAACAAATAAGGAGTAATTAACAATGTTAATGAAAATGATAGCAGATGAGTTATTAGCGGAAGAAACAAAAAATGAAATTATTGATGAAATTAATAAAGCTGTTGATATACCAATAATTAGTGAGAAAACAGAAAGGGCTATCTTAGAGGCTCTATGGAAAATTATCAAAGGTGTTCTATTGAAGAAGCTTGGTTTATAATGTTTAAATTTGGTAAGAGAAGTAAGCAAAGGCTCAAAGGTGTTGATGCTAAGTTAGTTAATGTTCTTAATGAGCTTATTAAAATAATGGATGTTACCGTTATAGAAGGATTGCGTAGTGAAGAAAGACAGAAAGAGCTGTTGGCTAAGGGGGCTACTAAGGTTAAATATTCAAAACATATGGAAGGTAAAGCTGTTGACCTAGCTCCCTATCCAATAGATTGGAAAAACAGAGATGGATTTCATTATATGGGTGGAATGATTCGTGGTATAGGACAACAACTTGGTGTTAAAGTTCGTTGGGGAGGCGATTGGGATAGCGATGGAGATGTAAAAGATAATGGATTCGATGACTTAGTTCATGTGGAGATACTTGATTAATGCCTAAAACTTTCTTACAAATAAAAGACTGGTCTGGTGGAATGAACAATAGGAAAGACCCAAGAGATTTATTAGTTAATGAATTTTCTTATATATCTAATATGTCCATAGATGCATTGGGTAAGATAAAAACAGCTGGTGGTCTATATGATGCGGTTGAAGGTTCTGATGGTTCAACAGATTTAAGTTATTATATAGTAAGTAGGACTTCTACAATAGCAGGTGGTGGTGGATATGGTTTGTTTTATTTTGAGTCTGACCATAGTGCAACATCTGAATCAACTATAACAGAAACAAAAAGCAACACTGATTTAGCTATAGGCACTTCTGCTGGAACTATAAGATTTGTAAAAGTTGATTCAAGAAGAGATAGTCCTGCTGATATACCAAATGTTCCACAATAATAGGATTAATTAATGGCAGTTCCATCACATAATTATATGATTTTAGACGGAGGTACTAATAGTAGCAATAGCACTATATATACATCAGATGACTCTAATACTCAAAACCTAATAAAAGTTGGAGATACGGTAAAAATTTCTGGAACTGCAAGTAATAATGGCGTTTTTACCGTAACAGATATTACTACATCTGGAGCGTCTCTTGGTACTGATGGAGATGTATATTACTCTTTAAAGGGTAAGAATTTAACTAATGAAAGTTCAGCTGGAAGTACATCTCCTATAATAGAAGTTATTAGAGCACCGGGGGATAAGTTAGTTGCCCTTGGAGATGTTGACGGTGCTGGTTGTATAGATATATGGTCAAATAACTCAACAACAGACTACGCTGGAATAAGTCCGGGTAGTGCTGATGGATGGACTGAATCTGCAATAACTCCAACATTTGATGGTAATGATGCTAAGTATATATACTATTTTGCAGATGAAGCTTTAAGAGTTTGTAATATAAATGAAAATAATACAAGCATAATAAAGTGGTATGGTTATATACAGGGTCAGCAATTTAGTAATAATTTAGGTCTTTCATTTTCTGAATGGCAAGAACATCCAAATACATTAGCTCCTCCATTGTTAGCTGAAGGTTCTTTTACATACGCTTATGGTCATACAACTCATGATGGTAGCAGTAGTGCAACAAGTTATTACCAAAATAATCGTGGAGTTGCAAAATTAAAAGAATTTACAGATGGAAGCGATTTAAGATTTAAATCAGACACTGGCAAAATGGCAGATATGCTAGGCTCAGCTCAAAAAACATTTCTAGGCGACGCCCTTAATGATGCGGATAGCTTACTTGATTTTGGTGGCAATAATGGTGATGGGGCAACTACACTATTAGATAGCGATGGATTTGTAGCGTCGAATGCTACCTTCGAAATTGCTAGTAATATAGGAAGGTTAACTAACTCTGCGTCTGCTAAAGGTACTGCTTATTTAAGAGTTATAACAGAAACTGGGAAAGAATATCAAGTTAGTTTTGATGTAGCTTCAAGTAGTAATTGCAATGGTTCTGTTTCATTAAGTGCATCAACATCATACGATGGTAATAATTCATCTGTTTCTGTAAGCTCTGGTGGAGCTACTAATCAAACTTTATCAAAAAGTTTTACAGCAACTGGTACATCATCATATTTATTTCTCAGAAATGAATCTACAACATCTAGCCAGCATTGCGATTTTGACAATATAACTGTAAGAAAAATAGATGAAATGGTTTTTGAGAATACAGTACCAGCCGATGTATTAGACCAGTCTACAGTTGGAGAAGTTATAACAATAGGTGAAGCCCTTGGGGTATACCCTAAAGAAGCTTTGTTTTGTACTAAGGTATCTGGTGGTAGTGGAGGTGCTATAACATACCAACGAGAATATGGTGGAGCTTTAATTGGTACAGCCCCTCATGTTTATATAAATGCAGATACCCCTATAGTGGAAAGAGGTATTGGTTTTAATTTAGGAATATCTGAAACTGATTCAGCTAGTCAAGCATCTCCAGCTGGAGAATGGGAAGCTGGAACATATGAATTTTATCAAACGTTCGTATATGATAATGAACAAGAATCATTACCTTTTCAAATGGGTAACGGTGCGGCTACAACATCATTAGCTGGGTTCACAGCAATAGCATCTGGTGATAAATCATTTGTAATATCTATTTACGCAGATGTTTTTTACAATGGAAGAATAAGTGGTGGTAGAATATATACAAGATTAGAAGACACTGATGATGATTTAATTTTACTTGCAGATATAGATATTATAAAAGGAGTTAGGTTGACAATAGATGGTAATCATGTTCCTTGGACTTATGACTCAGGCGCTGATGATGGTTATTACGTTATAGATTCAGTATCTGAAAGACCTAATCTTGATAGTTATAATACTATAAATGGATTTAGCCCAGAAATACATTTTAATTCAATAGGTGGTAGAAATGAAATATATAAAAGTTCAGTTATTGCTAATAGGAGAGCTTTTATAGCTAATGTAAAAATAAAGGGAGCCAATATAGAATTAAAAAAACATGGCGATAGGATAATGTTTAGTGAACTTGGTAAGTTTGATACATTTTTAGAACATAATTTTATAGATGTCTCAAAAGGGGACTTCGGAGAGTATACAGCATTAGAGTCTTACGCAGATAGATTATTAGCTTTTAAGCATAACTTAGTTCACGTTATTAATATAGCTAGTCCAAACGTTGCTAATTGGTTTCTTGAAGATACTATAAAGCATTTTGGTGCAAATCATAAATTTAGTGTAGCTAAAACAAATAGTGGAATAGCGTGGTTAACTGATAATGGATGTTATTTATATGATGGTAGTATTAGGAATTTAGTAGATAGAAAAATATCAATTAGCTCAGCATCCTATACAGGTACAGATGTTAATTGGCAAGATTGGTATAGGGGTAGTAGCAATATTAAGGATGTTATGCTTGGTTATGACCCAATAAGTAATTCTCTTATAATGTTTAGAAGTCCAGATGATAATTCAGATAACTCTAACACAGGATGGATTTATGATTTTGACACTAATGGATGGGTTTATCATACAGCAATTTTTACAGATAGTGAGAATTATACAAATTTTATAACAGATTGGAATAATAATTTAACTCTTGGATATGCTGATAGTAATGATATAAAATTTAAAAAATTCTTACCAGTTAGCGCATCGGTTGCAAACCAAGAATTTGTTACTAGGGATATAGACTTTGGTCATCCCGGTATAATTAAAAAAATATATAAAATAACCGTTACTTATAAATCAGATGCCTCTGTAACAACTCCATTTACATACGCTGTGGATGGAAAACAAAATTTCTCTGGAGATGGAGGTGGCACTTTTACTGGCAACTTTGCAGATACAAGTAACAAGTGGGATATTGTTACATTAACTCCATCATCAACTATATCGTGCCAGAGTATACAAATAAAATTTGCAAATAGCTCAACAGCTGGTAAATTTGAAATAAATGATATGTCTATACAGTATAGAGCAATACGTAGTAAGGAAGCAACATAATGCCATTTCTTGATAGAAGTATTAGAAAAATTATGAACACTAAGCAGGAATCTATGGAATATACTGGTATACCTTCTTTGGGTAGTATGTTAGAAGGTCAAACAGCTATACATAAAAAATCAAACACATTACTTGCTATATATAGAAAGAAATTTGGTAAGCTGTGGAAAGTTTATATGTCTTCAAATGGCAATCAAGTTGTTGATAAGAATCTTAATGTTTTTGGTAGGACGAAATCAAAAATAACAGTAAGTGATTTAATATTTGAAAAGGGCGAGGAGCTTACAATATCTAGTGGTGTTATAACAGTTACTCACTCATATCACCAAATTGATACAGAATCAGATGCGTCTAGTGATAATCTCAACACTATAAATGGAGGCGCTGATGGTCAAATATTAATATTGAGAACATCTAGTAATTCAAGGGATGTTATAGTTAAAAACGACGATGGTAACATTCTTATCAGTGATGGGGATGACCATACCCTAGGAACTGCTAATAGTGTAATAGTTTTATTTAAAAATGGAAACAATTGGTATGAGCTTATAACTAAGGGTCATCAATAAACAGGTAATATTATGAATTATAAAACAATAAAAGGTTATTTAGGTGGGGGGTATGTTGACCAAATGAATTACCAAACTGGTGGGTATATACCCGGTCTTTCTGAGGCTAAATACGGCATAGGTTTACAAAGAGACCTTACGCAGACAAATGAAGAACTTATGGAAGAAGCTAAAAAATTAGAAAAGAAACAAAAGTTTAAGAAATATATCACAACTGGAGTTGATACACTTCTTAGGGGAATGGGAGCTCCTAAATCTATTAGTGCTGGTATTTCTGAAGTTTCCGGAGGTGCATTTGCTGGACTTCTATCTGGAGTTAAGGATATAAAAAGTAGCTCCAGCACAGGTTTACTTGGTGATGATTTTAAATACCTTAGTGATACTGAGGATAAAATGACAAACCCTTTTGAAATTATTAAGGGAGGTATTGGCTCAGCGGCTGGTGTTGCGGCTAGTGATTATTTAAAAGGATTATCTCAGGATGTTTACAAACCTAATGTTTTTGACGAAGACCTTTCTGAATCAACATTCGCAAAAAGAACTCCATTAACTAGTCAAGATACCCCTAAATTTGGTGAGGGATACAAGGGATTTTCATTTAATATGCCTAATAAAATAGAGATACCTAGACAAGGGGAATCTTTTAATTTCTCAGGTATATCCGAAGATGTTTTAAATAAATATAAGAATGAATTTACGGAGTCTGGTGGAATTAATTGGAAAAGAAATTTGCAAGAAGCTATAGACTCCGGAGTAGTTCAAAGAAATGCTCAACAAGGTGGTAGAATAGGATATATGAGTGGTGGTAAAATAGGAGCATATAGCGGAGGAAAAGGATTATTAAGTATAATGCCATTTAGTAGGAGGATAGTATAATGCATTTTGGTAACGACCCAAGACCCGGAGATGATAAAGTAATAAAAGTTGAGAAGGATGAATATGTAGTTAATAGAAATGCGTCTAGAAAACATAAGCAATTATTAGATTATTTAAATTTTATAGACGAGCCTAGGTTTGAAAATAAAGAAATGGCTCACTCTGCAATAGATGAGGCTATAACTCTTAATACTCTTTCTCAGGTAGGTATGCAAAATGGTGGGGAAGTAAAAGAACCTGAACTAGATTTTTATCTTGCTGGGCATAAAAGCGGACATAGAGGTGATATGCTTGCCTATGCAAATCCTCAAGACAGCACTGTGTTTTACCAAGACCAGTATCAACCATTTATATATGATAGAATGGGGAGGTTATCTGGATTTGTTGACGATAAAGGTGGTAGGCATTTTCATACAAATGATGAGCTATTTGAACAGGCTGACGAACTCAGTGAGGGCTCAGGTATGAATTACAGGAGTATCGGTCAGTTAGGAAATGAATATCTTGATGAAATAGGAGAGGGGCAAAAGTATTCTGACTTTACCTTTCCCGGCAGACAGCCAAGGAGAGGTCAAAGTAATAAGCAGGCAATGGAAAATCTTCTTCCAGCTCACCCACTTAACTTTCGGAGTTACCAACAAGGTGGATTAGCTGGCTATCAAAATGGTGGAGAAGTAAAAGATAGGAGAAATCGTAAAGGTGGGTATAGCTTAGGTGTAAAGGATGAGCTTACAAGCACATTAGACTATTTCAAAGATATCGAATCTATGTTGCCTACTGGTAATCCAGAGAGTAAATATACATTTCCAAAATTACAAAGAGAAAGTCTTGATTGGCTTAAGGAATCTGATGCTATTAACTTAGAAGAAGCTTTAAGGAATTTAGATGCTATACAAAAATCATATCATCAAGGTCAAATTGGATTCTCTACCCCTAGATACCAAACAGGTGGTAACGTATCATACGGAGGAGAGTCAACAGAAAGAGCTACTATAGAAGATATATATAAAGCGGCAAGTGTAATGCCAAATGCAGAACAATTACCATCATTTGAATCTAGTTTTGGTGAATTAGGTGAGGGTAGGTTTGTTGGTGCTATGGGAGACTATCAAAGCGCATTAGATACTATGAAAACATCAGGTACTGGTCAGATTGGTAAAGCCACATCTGATACAACTGGTTACACATTTGGAGAGATTGGTATAAAAAAAGCAATAGAAAAAGAAGTAAGGAATCAAGCCGAAAGAGGTGTTATGATTGGAAGAGATGATGCCAAAAGAAATTTATTTGAGAAGACTAGGTCTATAAATGAAAATTACAAAACTTCAGGTGTAAACGAACTTAGAAGGCTTGAGGGTATTGGGGGAACAGTACCATACCCACCACCATCAGGAGGTGGAGATATATTTTTTGGAGAAGAAGGAACTGGATATATGGGGACAGGTTTTGGAGGAGGAGCATTTGGAGGTGGAGAAGGAGACACAACAGTTGGGGCACAAACATCTCCATTAGTTAACCCCGGTTCTTATGATGGTGAAACAATAGATTACAACGGAGATACATATATATGGGATGGTTCAAGCTGGCAAATACAAACTACTGGTGTAACTGGAGGAACTGGTCTTTCTGATAAAAGATTAAAGAAAGATATAAATCATTTATTCACAATGAATAATGGAGTTCCTATTTACACATTTAAGTATAACTGGTCTGATGATGTAGAGATAGGGACTATGGCTCAAGACATAGAGAATTTTATGCCAGAAGCTGTGTCTGAATCAAACGGTTATAAGTTAGTTGATTATAAACAAGTTTTTAAATAGGGGATAGTATGGCTATTAGAGCATTAAACAGACCAAGTATAAATATAACAGAACCAGAAAGTGGTCTGGACAAATTTTTTAATCAATTAGCTAAGTACTCAGACCCTGAATATCAGCTTAGAAAACAAGAATCTGATGCTAGGATGAAATTTAGACAACAAGAAAATGAACGTGCCAATGCTAGGATTATATTATCTAGAAAAGATTTTCTACAAAGAAAAAGTGATAAAATAAATGAAAATTTAAGAAACCTTAAAATAGATAGTTTAAGAGAAGATGAGTTTGAACTTAAGGAAAAACAAGTTGAGAACCAATCATTTAAAAACTCGTATGATATTAGTAAGGCTGAGATAGATGAAAGTCTTAAAATGAGTTACGGTGATTCATCTAGTGCCTCTCAAATGAACGTAGAATCAGTTCTTGCTGGTATACCAGACGTAAAAGTTAGAACAAGGTTGAAACCCTATGTTCAGTCATATAAGGATAAGGCTCTAAGAGACGAACAAAAAGCTGAAAAATTTATGTCTAGATTTAACAAAGCAAGACCGGGAAGTGAAATAGATATTGAAGATGCTAAAACATTTATAGAAGACCCCTCTGTTATGAAGAGTTACTTATATGATTCATATATAAAAGATAAACCAGAAATAAGCCAAGATGAAAAAACTCAAATAGATATAAAACTAAATGAATTAACTAGAAACGAATCTAAGAGAAATAAATTTATTGATAGCGAAATATATCAAATGGGTAGAGGAACAGATAAAGCTCAACAGGCGGCTTATGATGAAGTTGCTAGTAAAATACAAGCTCTTGATGGTAAGATAGAGTTTACTGAATTAGAAATAAGTCAATTATCTTCTACTAATAAACAAGGTGTTTTTGATTTAGGTGATTCATTTAATAAGAAAGGTGGTAATAACATAGAGCAACCAGTGACTGAAAATTTATTTGGTGCAACTGAAAATTTATTTAGTGCAAATCCTTATGTAGATGATGAATATGATATAGCATTTGGTACTGACGATGAAGCTGAGCAAGTTATAGTAGATACTGCTATAGATACAGCTCAAAAGAATGCGACTGGAGAAAATACTGAAGATGTTATTGTTGATAAAGATATACCAGACAATGTACCAGATGCATGGACAGAGCCAGCTACTGAAGACATGGAGGGTAATATCGTCAGTGATTTAAATCTTGCTGTTGCACGTCCTCAGTTACCTCCTAATTTTATTGACCCATCTATACCTGAAAAAGATTTAAGACCAAGGTATAAAGAACCACCTGAGGAGGAAGGGATAGCTGGAGATTTACCAATAGAAAATATTGAATTTGATGATTTATCAGGCTTGGCTAAAGCCCAGTCTCCAACTATAGACAATTTAAAATCACTCAATATAGTAGATGATAAAGGTGAGGCTCTAAACTTGGTAAACCCTGCTAAATTTCAATTTCAATTAAAATCCATGTATAATAAGGTATTCAGAAAGGGAGCTCGAAGTAGGTTAAGTAAGGAAGAATACACTAGATTAAATAAACAATTAATTAAAATGATTAGCACTGCTTCTATTATAGAACCTGACGTAACCAATAGGATGACAAAAATTATACCAAGAGAAATTGAAATGTTTTTAAAATCTAAAAAAAGAAATAGAGACTCTATAGTTAAAACATTACAAGAAAATATAAAATGGGCTAATTAGTATGCCGCAGTTTTCCCCAGATATGTCAAAGGAGGAACTTGTAAATACCTTTTCAAATGATTCTCCTTTCTTGAATACTATGAGCACTGAAGGTGCTTATCAGTATATAGTTAATAAATATCCTCAGTATAAATTAAAATCAGAGGATAAGATATATGAACCAGCGAGTCAAAGAGAAACTAATATATGGGATTCATTACCATCTCAGATAAGAAAGGGTTATAATGATTCTCTACAGGGTATGGCTTATGAAATGTCTACTGGTCAAAAGAGATTTGATATTAGTGATTATGAAGAAGGGGTTGTTAATGACTTAGCCGCTGGAATTGCATCTTTCTTTGCTCCAGTAGATTTTGCAACTACTGTATTTGGAGGTGGAATAGGTGGAATAATTGCTAAGACAGCTGGAAAACAAACTGTAAAAAAATATGTATTTAAAAAATTAGTACAAAATGGAGCTAATAAAAAAGTTGCTGTTAAATCAGCTAATAAAGCTGTAGAATTTGCAGTTAAATCTGGTTCTGGAGCTGGTGCACTGGGGCTATATTCAGGAGCAGGAGATGCTCTTAATCAAAAATTAACTGATGGAACTATAGATGTAGGTAGGGTTGTTAAAACTAGTGCTAAAGGAGCAGTATTAGGGGGTATGACTGGTTTAACTAATGCCTACCTAACCCAACAAGGAGCTAAGACATTAACTAAAATTGGTGCAGAGATAGGCGTATTTGGAACAGGTGCTCCGTTACTAGAAGGAGAACTACCAACGCCTCAAGACTATGTTCATGCAGGTGGGATGATATTAGGTATAAAGGGCGTTAATCAAGTAGCTGGTAAAGGTCTTGGCAAACTTCAAAAGTTTGTAAAAGATGTTAGAAAACCAGAATTTAGGTACGAAGCAATACCTAAAAATGTTGAAGGTAGGGAAACTGTATATAAAGCTTCAGCTGAAGCAGAAGCTGTAACAAAATTAGCAAGAGAAGCATCTGAAAAAATATGGACTGATAGAAGGGGAGGAAGGAAAGGTACAATTGTTTCTGAAAACGATAAGACAGTACAGTTTAAACCATTTGGCGGTGATTCTAAAAGCTATAATCGTAGATATTTCTACGAGAGGTTTAGGTCTAAAGATAAATCTAAATTAAGTTCTAAGGAATTAAATAAATCAAGGGAATCAGAAATTAGAGAATTGGAAAATGAGCTTAATTATAGCAAAAAAGTAAAGCAAACTAATCGTGCTATGGGGATAGAGAAAACAGATGCTAAGCAAAAGATAAAACTTTCAAATATGAACGCTGAATTAAAATCTAGATATAGAGATAGCTTAACTCTGGAATTAAAAACTAAAAAAGCTCTAGAGAATATGGAAAAAGTTGGAATAAGGATGATAAAACCTAGGGTTAGTTTATTTATGGATAAATTACTACCAGAAAAAGTTAATGAATTGTTTGATATTATTAGACCAGCTAAAAACCAAGGAAGTGTAGACCAAATTAGAAGAGCTTACATAGCTGTAGCTGATAAATACCTTAGTGACAATAGAAGGGTTGTATCTCAAAGTCATGACCTTATGAACAGGGCGGGGTTTCTTTCTAAAAAGCCATCTTATGAGCAAATAGAATCTTTATCAAAAGCTATGAACTTAAGTAAGGCAGAGGTTTCTAAGAGATATTGGGAGCTGTTAAGCGATGCAGTTGAACAGGGTATAGAAACACCTGACACAATGGCTTATAAGGGAATAGCTGACTATTTATTTAATACAGCTAAACAATCTGGTGTAGATGTAAGTGGTTACATAGATAAGTATATACCAAAAATATTAAAAAATAATGTAGCTGAAGGAATATTCTCTGATATAGAGAAATTAGCAGATATAGCTTTTAAAGGAGCTAGCAAGTCTAGTGATAAAAATGTTAAAGAAAAACTTAGCAATTATCAACAAATAATAGATGCAATACTAGAGGCTAAGGATAATCCAGAAAAATGGGCTAGTATAGAAGCTAATAAATCAATGGCTAATTTTTTAAATAAAATTATCAAGAAATCTATGGGGAAATTTGAAAGTGAGTATACTATTAAGGGAATGACATCTCTTGTAGAGAAAGGTGGAGAATTGGCTTATTTTAAGGCTATGACAAATATAGCTAGGGAAACTTATGGCGATTTATTTAGAATGGATGGGAACCTAGAAAGAAAACGTAAGTCTAGCTTACCAAAAGATTTTTACGAAAGAGACATAAGAAATCTTGTTGGTATATACTCTAGTAACGTAGCTAGGCGTTCAGCTGAGGTAAAGAATTTTGGAAGGAAAGGAGAGTTAGCTACTAAGTTAATGAAGAATGCTACCGATGACGATGCTATAATAATGAAAGAATTACATCATCATATATTGGGAGACATTGCATATAGAAGAGAATATAACTTTAATCCATCTATTAAGAATTTTTTACAAAAAGCTATGGAGTTTGAAACTACTACTAAAATTGGATTAGGTACTGCATCAGCTATGAACTTATCTCAGTTTACAATATCCTCTGCTCTATCTGCAGGATACTGGAGATTTGGAAAAGGTGCTTATAAATATTATACTGACAAAGACTTTAAAAGACAGGTGGATTCTTCTGGTGCTGACCTATATAAATACGTAAATGAAATGATGGGTATATCCCAACAAAGCAATCTATCTAAAAAATTAGTAGGTAAGGTTACTCAGGCGTCTGGATTTAACGCTATAAATTCCATAAATAATAAATTAGCCGCCGCATCAGCGAGAGTCTTTATAGATGATTTACTTGCTGTAACATCAGGTAATAGAAACTTTTTAAATCCGGGTCAAATGGGTTCTAGGAAATGGGCAATGTCAACTCTATCAAAGCTAGGAGTAGAACCTAACCAGATTAAAAATGGAAAAATATCTGAAACAACTATGTTAGATGTATTAGCTAAGTTTGCAGTGAACACTCAGTTACAGCAGAATATATTATCAGACCCACTTGTTTTAAATAGACCAACTTGGAAACCGTTTCTACAATTTAAATCTTTTGGTTATAGGCAATACAATTTTATAAAAGATACCCTAGTTCATGATGCTGTAAATTATAATGTACTTCCAATGTTAAGATTAGCGGGTGCGGGTTTTGCAACTGGTGCAATATCTCTTAAAGCTAAGGAATATATGAAGTACTTAGTATCTGGAGAAGAAGATTATGACCCATCTAAATTTTTGGAAGCAGATGGTGGGGAGATAATAGAAAACATAGCCGCTATAGGAGCATTTGGTTTCTTAGGGGACTTCATGATGTCTGCTCTTGAAGAAGGTAAAAGCACTAGTAGAGCTTTGCAATTTTTAGTAACTCCTGCTTTTGTATCTGATATTGATAACTTTCTTTACTCTTTTCTACCAGCATTAGAAAGAGATTATAAAAATTATAGAGGTGATTTTATTAAGAGATTTCCAGCAAGAGCTCTTAAGCTTACCGGAAGTCCTTTATTAAAAGATTTAGCTAAAAGAAAAGATATTGGTATTGGTCAAACAACATTATTAAATGTTCCAATTGAAACCAAGGGTATGAGACAATCTAGAATAGAGTTTCTTAGAGGTAGGAAAAAATCTGCATTACTAGATAAGATTATTAAATCAGAAACGCCAGAAGCTTACGCTGACGCAATAGACTTTATGAACCAGTGGAATAGCGTTTATAGAAACTACCCTATTTTAATAACTGATATAGACAATAAAGCAGTGTTTAAAAGAAAGATGCAGAAGTGGAAGAAAAGAGGTGAAGTATAAGTAATGCCATCTAAAACACTAAAAGACTATATTGGATACCAGAATGGTGGAATGGCACAACCTTCATCTACTGGTGTTCATAATAATATAGATAACTTAATACTACAAGCTGAGTTAGATAAACTTGCACAAACTGGCTCTATGCGTGTAGATAGAACACCAGAATACATAGGCGGTGTAGACCCTGTAGTAGAAAATGTAGCACTATCTCCTATCTTAACATTAAAAAGTCTTGGTAGTGTAGGTAGAAAACTTTTAGAAAAAACTGGTCTACGTAATCCAGTATCTCATTATACTGCCGGGCAAGGTGCTACTAATATATTAAAAAAGGGTGAGATTATAGGTACTGGAGAGTTTCCCGGAAGGAAAGCACGAAATGCATCTGCTATTTCTGTCACTAGAGACCCTATGTTTACATCAAGACCTCACGGTAGTATAGG
>TARA_R110002020_G_scaffold98350_6_pt1 | contig 14731 bp, 22 predicted proteins | sample TARA_R110002020 | Tara Oceans TARA_R110002020 (sample SAMEA4396489) | marine metagenome | biome: Westerlies Biome; feature: [MES] marine water layer (ENVO:01000295) within the mesopelagic zone...; material: water (ENVO:00002006), including particulate matter (ENVO:01000060) such... | reverse complement strand
TCCGCCACTATAACTGACCACAAAAGTAGGCATTGGCCCGCCTGTGCGGGGATCAAATGCTGGTTGTCGAGCGGCTCCGGCAGCAACATAGTTAACTGTATTTGCCGACAGAGCCGGTGACGTGCTGGTTGACAACGTGCGGGGCCAGCCTTTAGTTCGTTCAGCCCATGCGCCGGAATGCGGGTCGATGATGGCAATGCCGTCCTCGCTGCCCACAATCAGGTAGCCCATAACCGCTGCAATTGATGTCGGAGTAGCTGCTGCACTTAGATCAACGGTTGCCAATGGCGTGGTGCTGATGGCTCCTGAAGTTTGTTCCGTCAAATCCCAAATGTTGATTTCTGTGTTAGAACCTTCGTCCTCAATCGTCGCCAGCATCAGGCTAGAATATACAGATGCTTTGCTCCATGCGCCGTTCCACGGGACGCCATCAACGGAGGGACCGAAGATGACCTGATCTACAAAGTTGGCGTTGGTCTGAAGGACGCCAGCAATTGCACGTTCAGCGTCAGCGCCGAAACCGGTCGCAGTGCCGCTATTGGTAATTGTCGCGCCACTAGCTATCGCAATGTCACTGCCGGATAGGGCGGTGAACGTATTGGCCGTAAACTGGAAATCATCGGCACTGTTGATACGAATATCAATCGTATTGTCCGTATCCGCCGTGATGGAAGTATTACCGCCGTCGTCCAGAATTAATTCGGTGCCGGTCATGTCAATTTTAGCATTGGCGGTGATTAACCCAGACGCGCCAATGGTCGTGCCCGAGACAGCCGCCGCAGTACCCGACCCCAGAATGCCGTCAAGCGTCCCGGTAAAACCGGTGGCGGTCACTTGTCCCGTAAACGCCGCGGTCGTTGATCCGGTGAGGACGCCCATCACTTCACCGTCGGCATCATTTTTGATCGTCACGTCATTGGTCGAACCCTGTCCCGTGAGGATAAGACCTTCGGCTGCGGTATAGCCAATTGCGGCATTGTCAGAGGCCGCAGTGTCGCCCGCAGGCTCGACCGTTCCGGTCGTGGTTACGTTACCGGTCACGGCTACACTAGCCCCGGCGGTCAGAAGACCGTCAACTGCGGCAGCGCCCGTCACTTCCAGAGTGGCTATTTGCAGATCGTTGAGGGCGTTGAAGACCACCGCACCACCACCCGCGCCGTCGCAGTACACGACTGCATTCTTGCCATTCTGGAGAGTAATGTTTGCCCCGGAGCCCTGTGTCAGGATCACCGAGTAGGGGCCGCTAGAACCAGAGTCAGTGGTGGCATTCTCGACAATAAACCACGCCTTACTCGTATTCGGCGCTATCGTGACCGTATTGTTGCCGCCAAGGGCTCCGGTGAACTTAATCACACGGTACATGCCATCTTGAAGGTTTTCAGTGCCTGCGCCCGGAGAAGCCTCTCTTACCGTAAGAGTATGCGTCGTACCAGACAGCGCCACCGAAGTGTACGAAGCAATGCGGTCCAGAATATCGGCGTTGTGGTTCGTAGTCGTCCCCCACACACCGGCCTGCTCGCCCGTGGCAATTTTTTCTATTCCAAAGCTTGTCGTAAATGAAGAAGCCATTTTATGTTCCTATGCCGCCATCTCAGTCCAATTAGCCGTCTGTCCCGGAACAATAGCGGCCCACCGGGCCGTCTGTCCCGGAACAATTTCATTCCAGACAGTCGCCGAGCCTACCGCAGTCGAAGCCGAAACACCCGTGACCGTAAACCTAAAGTTCAACTGCACCGAACCCGCAGCAGTCGCAGCGGAAACACCCGTGGGAGAAACGTTCGCCTTTCCTACTACAGATGCCGAACCCGCAGCAGTCGCAGCGGAAACACCCGTAACGGCGACGTTTGCCTCTCCTACTACAGATACGGAACCCGCAGCAGTCGCAGCGGAAACACCCGTAACCGGAACATCCTTCGGAAAGGCCACCGCTCCCGCAGCAGTCGCAGCGGAAACACCCGTGACGGAGACGGGAATTTCACTGCCCCACGTCCCCTCGCCCCAGGTACCTCGGCCCCAACCGGCGACTATTGCCATTACGCTACTCGGATAATCGCAGTGTTTGCATCATTGGTCGGAAACTGAATGGTGAAGTCTCCCGCACTTGACGACTTGTCACCACCAAAATTAATGATTGCAACCGAAGGCTTTGCGGCATGGTTGGTCGTGGATCCCGTACCCGCCGTGGCGAGACTACTGTTGTAAATCAGGGCCCCCCGAGCATCCGTGATGGTCGCCGTAGACCACGTCGTATCTGCAAAATCCACGAACGCTGTCGGAACGCTGCTGCTGTTGTCCGCGAGACCAATCGTGGCGCTAGCCAACGTGTTTCCGCCTGCGGTGTAGTTGGTCCCAGAGATCTCTTCGCTCGTGGTATACCCCGTAGTGTCCGCATCAAAGGACGAGGAGTTGGTATAAAGGGCGATTTTCAGGGCATCAGCCCCTATGGCGCTCGACCCGGTGCGGGTGTGTGCGGTAAGGAAATGGATTCCCGCCAACGCCTCTCTCTTGAAGGTTCCGCATATTGCGGAGGTTCCGATAGCCATTACAGTCTCCTTATAATCTCTGCCATGTCGGCGTGGCCCTGTTTCTCCAACAATGCCCCGAGTGTTGTCCGCTCGCTCTGGGCCATCTTATTCATATAAAAAACCAGGACTTCTTTCAACCGCTCTCTGTGTGCCAGGGCCTGATCCCGTATGAAAGAAGGCGCGTCCGCTGAAACAGACATTATCTTATTCAAGGCCATTTCGGCTATGTCGTCAGGCGAGTGGCCCCCGTCGTTTGACGTGAATACAAACACTTCCCCCAAACTGCCGTTGCCAGACGCACCCAGCATCACGCCACGTCTTTCCGGACCCGGTCATACCGGTACTGATCTCGGGTTTGTAGCCCTTCTCCAAGGTTCTTCAGCCATTGCAGGGACTCTTGAAAACGCTGGTTGTACAGGCCTAAAAGATCCGCCTCCCCCTTCAGGAAAGTGTATGCCTCAACCAGGGATCCGTACAGAAGGGCCAGTTCGGCATTTGTCCCGAGCCAACTGGTTCCGTCCCCCGTTTCTGTAATAGACAGAGGGCGATACAGATAGTGGAGTTCAAACGTATAGACGCTCGCGGGCGTCGGGGCTAAAAGAAACGTCGCCTCGTCCCAATCAGCGTAATATTTAGGGGTTCCTGTAGTTGCAGGGTCAGGAGTATAATCCTGGAGCATCGTAACCTGCTTGTACAAAAGAAACGTCTTACTTCCCGATATGATAACACTCAGAGAGTTTTGGGCCAGAAAGTCGGAGGGTTTTTGTAAGTAGGCCGAACTGCTTCCGGTGCCTTGGGACGACTTACGGAATACGTCTAACTGGCACTCCTTCAGGATGCGCTCTTCGGCATTTATAATAAACCTTGGGAGTTGGCTGACAAAGGTTGATTCCGTGCTCTGCACGTAGTCCTGTATCGCTGTTTTTAAAGTCGTGAATGTATACGCCATATGTTAGCCCTCAACTTACCAGCGTCACGGGCCCTGCGGAAGCAGCGCCCCCGCCTTGAACAGATCCCGTGGAAGCCGTTTCTCCGCTAACCGTAAAGGTATAGGTGCTGCTGTCTACTACAGTTATAGAATACCCCCCGGCAGCCTCTAGAACGGCCTCGGTAAACCCGTCAAAGGCCTCGACTGTTCGAAAACGCACAACATCTCCCGTGCTTCTGCTGTTTCCCGGCTCCCTTACGGTTATAACGGAAGACCCGGAACTTCCAGAAGTAAAAGCATTAAAAGACAACAGAACGGCTACCGCAGGTTCTGTTCTGTCGGGCCGGGCATCACGCAAAGCCTCGGGGTCCGCCACAACTCTAAGAGCAGTTAGCTGCGGCTGCTTGGACTCCCACTCGTCCTTTCCAACAAGCATGCCGGTCCACTCTTTCCGCATGTTACGCAAAGGATACGCAGCACCGCTTCTGTCAGAAATGCCAAGGGCGTATTTATTTGAAGCAAACTTAGCCATTAACCCGTCGCACTCAGGTAAGGATAGGACGGAATAAGAAATGTATTTGTCTTGTCCCTATCTTCCAAGGCGGCCCGCTCAAACTCTTCCTCATAGAGGGCCTTCAAGACTTGGACCCTTTGAGGGGCGCGTTTCAGGGCTAGATAATAGGCTAGACCCGCGGCCAAGCAGGGGTAAAACCTAAACGGCACGTCTACCGTATTTACCGAAGCATCCACGTCGTCTAAACGCACCATCCGGTCGTAGATAAATTGATCCGTGCTGTTCTCAGGAGATGGCCACAGCTTCAACACTGGGGTTATCTGGCGGTCAAAATAAAATTGTATCGGACGCCCGGTGGTGGTCTTGGTTGGAATGGTCAGGTACGTGCCTCGGCTTATCTGAGTGATTGCAATATCCGAATCGCTCCTGCGAACCACGCCGGACAAGATATCTACCGTAGCTCGTACGTCAGCTAGGCCGGGGTCGGCGCTTATTGTGGTAGTCGCCGCGCTGCTGCTTCCCGTAATAGTTTCCCCGGCAGTAAAGGCGTCCGAAGGAACCGTGACGGTAAGGGTGGTGGAAGTAGGCTTTGTTATTATCTGCGCCGTCGTGCCGCTGCTGGAACCAGTGATGGTTTCTCCGACAGTAAGGCTGGTGGAGGCCCCGACAGTCGCCGTGATAGTCCCTACCGGGTACGTCTCCACCCCAACAGCGAGAGTTTGAGTGAACTGCTTAATTGTCCAGCGATTTAAGCCCCGGTTGGCCCAGTCCGCAAAAAGGAGGTTCAAAGAACGGCGAGACGTTTCCGCATCGTACCCCGTACGGAACTCTGCGCCGCAACGCTCGAAGGCTTCTTCGATGTACTCAGCTACGTTAAGCTCAAAATCCTTAGAACCGGAAACAGCCATGGTATACGAAACCTCTCATGTCACCCGGCGTTTTTAAGGCCTTATGAATAATCCTTTAAACAGTGAAGCACTATTGAGTAGGTGTCTCCGCTGCTGTGTCCCACAGTCGTTAGCTGAATATCTCCCGTCTTGCCGCCAGAAGCCGCAACGTTGGGAAGACCGCTCATGTCCGAGTAATCCAAGGTGTCCGAGTAATCCGCAGGAAGCTCGACTGCAATAACATCAGTGGAGGCGTCCCAGAGAAGCTTGACGCCCATTCCGACATTGGCAAACGTGACTTTCTCAATACGGACCCCCGTGCAGGCCGTTCCGTCTTGCAAGCTCGCAAGTGCGGACACGTCTACTTTAACAACAGCCGCTTCCCCGGTTCCGTCGCTTGTGTTTGTGCAGTAGATGACAGCTTTTCTGGGACCATCTTGCACCGTTGTAGCCGTTACGGCATCCGCCATGTCAAGCTCCTACTAAAGGAGTGGGGGCTTTTACACCCCCACCCAACTAATTAAGTTGTAGCAAACACCGAAAGATTTGCAGCCGCACCCGTGCCCGAAGAGGTACAACGCGCCTCGGCTCTCCACACACTTCCGTTGAAGGTAAACACTGCGTAAGTTCCAATACCTGGGCCAGAATTTGTAAGACCAATAAAGTTTAGGAAATCGTCACCCGTACCGTCAGCAGCATCAACACTTTGAATAAGACCAACAGCGGATCCAGTGGCACCCGTCATGCGATAAACAGCGGATTTCGCCATGAAAAACTCACCGGCGGTCCCAACTTTTTGGGTAGCCCCATTATCAACAACGACCTGCCACTCAAGGATAATGACATCCCCCGAGGAGGAGGACGCTTGTGCAGGGAGCGTTGCTGTAAAGGCCGCGCCATCCGCAGGAGTTAAATAGTGGGTGTTTTTCACCAAGGCGGCACTAAAAGCGTTCGCCATTTGTGTCTTGGCCGTGATACTCGGCGCAACGACACCGGTAGGGTTAGAAATCCCAAGGGTGACACCAAGAGTGCCGCCAATGGTGGTGTTGTTACTGAAAGTACTATTAGTCGTTACCGCACCCGTGGCGTCGGCAATAGAAATGTCCTTAAAGCCGTTCTCCGAACGGACGGGCCCATTAAAAGTTGTGTTGGCCATCTTAATTTCTCCTTACGAGAGATTTGCCCTAGAGTCTTCGTAAGCGTCTGCTGGGACAGTCGCTAGGGCTATTATTCCCAGAAAGCAAGGGGGAGAGCGTAAAGCCCTCCCCCCCATTATGCCGTTCTTAGGCCGCTCCGGGGGAACCGAAGATGCCGCGTGGGTCCGACCAACCAAACGCATAGCGTTCTCGGGCCTTGTACCGCACATTGCCAGTATCGAAGTCCCCTTCCATTGAAGTCTTAACCGCAGCGCGATTAAAGCCCTTCATGCCGTTGGGCGCGTTCGTAATAATGAAGAACGCATCCGTATCAATCAGGAAGTGGTTAACGTCGTAGCCTTCCGGAAGCATGCCCATGTTCCGCACTGCATTGATGTCGTTATCAGCAGTACCGGTACGCAGAGTGGACTCCAAGAGACGATCCGCGGTGAACTGGAGTTCCTTCGGAATAACCAACTTCATTCCACGAACGGCGACCTTGAGGCCTCGCTCGTCAACAAAGCTGGAAATATCAATAAGGGACTGCTCTAGGCTCGTCTCATTGAGATCTGCCGCAGTGCTCAGTTCATTGCGGAAAGTGTTGCCACTAACGAGCGGATGGTCCGTAGCACAAAGCTCAATACCATCGCCGCCGGTGAACGCACTGTCGAAAGCATTGTTAAGAACCGCTGCGGCCTTAACCTGCTTTGTCTGGCTCATACTACGAGCAAGCGCACGAGTGTACCTCGAAGCTAGGCGGTCATAGAGGTTATCCTCAATTGCTTCTTCCGTGATGGAAAAGGCAAGTGCGATAGTCTCCATCGTATACCTAGCGGTGTACGCTTCCTGCGCGTCGTCATAGCCAACCGCGCTACCTTCACCTTTGGTAGGCGCAGCCCCGAACCCGGACAGCATGACTTCTTCCTCAAATGCGCGATCCGAACTCTCCATGGAGAAGATCATCTCGTGCTCACGATCATACTGATCGTACTCCATTCCGAACAATGCGTTCAGGCCGGGTTCCAACTCCTTTACGAGTTGGGCTCTACTAATAGCCATTATTCAAACCCTCCTATACGCCAGTGGTTGAAGGAGTACCAGCCGCAATAGCACCGTTGTTGCTATTGAAGTGGTTATTCAACCGAACGATTGCACCAATGCCCGCAGCCGTGAAATCTTCATTGAGCGAGTCTTGTACCCACCCCATGATCCGCATCTGAAGGGCAGCCGTAGTGTTAATCGTGCTGATTGCCAACCGACCGAGCGACAAACCAGTCGCATCCGTTCCTGTGATAGCAGTTGAAAAGTTGGCGTTGGCAAAGACTGCGGCACGGGCCGTAGCCTTTGATGTCCACGTAGCATCCGTTGCAATCACGTAAAGCTGCATCGGATCGTCACAGACAAAAGCCTCGACAGGGTGGTTACTATCGGCCCCAGAACCGGGCCAGTAATTGCTCCACGTGGGTTTTCCAGTAGCACTCGCAACGTACTGACAACCTTGAAAGACACCCAAAAGGCCCACGGTGCCACCAGCCGCTGCGCCAGGAGCGCCTATGTAGCCGGTGGATAGTGGGATCACAGGTTCGCCGTGAAACAGCTTGTCTGTGAGGCCGTTCGCAATTTCGTACTTGGAATACGTGGAAATACCCGTGGAATTGGCTCCGCCGCCCATCTTATTAAGCGGGCGAAGACCAAAACTTCCGTTGGTATTAGCCATCTAAGTTGCTCCTTAAAGCAAAGGGGTTAAAACAGTAGACTCAAGGTCCTTTGGGACCTCCAAATGTAACACGCGACTGGCGTTCAGGTTTCTGAATCGCCATCGAATGATGCTGAGTCTCTTTCAGAAGGTCATTGTCAACCGCAGCCATCGCATCAGAACTCATCTTATTGAAGTAATCACTGCGTTCTTGAATGGTCTCAACTGGAATACGAGCCAGCAACAATCCTCCGACACCGAAGACACCTTCGTATCGGCCACTGTCCATAGTAGGAGCCTCGAAATCAGGGTATTCCTCCTGACGAACCAATTCCCACCCTTCTCTCATTCGAGCAGAAATGTTCTTTCGGTCGTCAAAACCCCTAACTTCAGCGCGGATCCACCTATGTTTGTAACCTTCAGGTGCGGGAGGTGCGTCCAATAAGGACGGGGGTGCCCATGGTTTCCGTTGCGGCTTCGCCGCTCTTGTCTGGGCAGCGCGAGAAGCGCGTTCAATAGGTTCTTCAGCCATCACACACTCTCCTAGCGTTTATGTTTTGCGTACTCATCTAGAGGGACCCCGAGTTTCTGTGCTATCGCAACTTCGCTTGGGGATAACCTGATTGTTTTGCGCCCGGTGCTGCCGGTACGTGTCGCAGAGGCGACCGACTGTTGTGGTCGGCGTCCTCCGTTTACCGAGACCTCCTGCTCTCCGAAACGGTGAGGAAAAGCATCTCGAATCCTTTTATCTATTTCACTGTAGTACTCAGGATTCTCTGTGTCAAAGCCTTCTTCTTCGACTAAAGTCTTGTGAATACCAAAAGCCGCAAAGGTCATGGCATCGTCTTCTCCAAACCAAGAGTTCCGGGAGGCCCAGTCTTCCGCCTTGGGATCTGCCCTGGCAGGAATCTGGGCTGCCGGAGCCGCAACCTGTTGCTGCTGTCCCTGTTGCTGGGCTAACCGCTGCTCTTCCGCCTGACCGGCCATCTGCTGCTTTGCCGCTCGCACACGCTCTTCCTCAATGGCAATTTGAGAAAGCTGGCGGTTCAGGGTCACCTGCGCCGCGGTGTCGTTAGTGGCTATTGCCGTCTCCAGGTCCCTTTCGAGAGAACTCGACTGTGTCGCCACTCGATCCCCATACTCAGCAACGTATCCGGCGTCCAAATCCCGAACCCGAACCTTTAGGTTCTCGTTCTCAGTTTGGATATTCCGAGCATAATTAATTGCGGCTTCTTGCTGTCTTTCAGCCTCTCGGGCTTTCTTAGTCAGTCGATCTATTCGACGTTTCACCTTTTTGCTGTAGTCCTCGTGCTCTTCAGACCCGGCGTCTTCAGAGGCACCACGCTCAGGCACCTCCTCTGATACGGCCTTATCCACCGTCACGGAAACAGAAGGGCCCTCATTTGGAATATCCACAACAAACTCTTGGTCTTGTTCAGGCATGGTTTAGCTCCATGTTAAAAATGCAGGATATCATCCGGATCCTGTACAACGCCTATAACTTCATCGTCATTTAAGATACGAACTTCACCACCGTCAATTCGGAAGCGGGCACCCGCGTATCGTCCAAAGATAACCCAATCGCGCTCCTTGCACCACGCACCATCCGGGAATTTAGTTTTATCTGCATAAGCAAGGGACCCTACTTTAAGTACATAACCACAAACCGTGGCAACGGACTCTCTTTCTACGACAGAATCAGGAAGGAGGATTCCTCCTTCGGTCTTTCCCTTGCCCTGGTACGGCAATATCAGGATTCGCCAACCCGTCGGGGAGGGCATCCGCTGCAAGGAGTCTTGGTCGAGCCTGTTGGGGTCCAACACTCGCTTGTCTACGTCAACATAAGCCTTTCCTATGGAGACAACTTCGTCCGACTTCGAAGCCTGAGATTTATGCGCCATCAATCCGCCTTTTCTAAGATTTCTCTCAACTCCTGTCCTATATAATCTAAAGACTCAATGTTGCCAACCAGTTGTTTGTACTCCTCGTGGTCTTTTACCGTTCCCGAGACAAGCATCTCGGATATCCGATCACGACGCTCCTGAATTGACTGCAAAAGATGTTCTGCAAGCCGCACTGCATCCATCTTGCCACCTCCTTTTATTTTCTTTTTTCCTGCGGTTTAGCCGGTTCGTAGTATTCGCGATAATGTCTCAGGGTCGCCCGCAACGTGGATATATACTTACGAATGCGGGCAAGATTGAGGGACAGGTTCTCGTAACCGCCATCGGTCAGACCAAACAGAGCCGCATCCTGCCTGTTTTTTCTTAGATCAGCGAACACGTCCTGCTGATTAGCCTCCGTTACAACAACCCACTTCATACCCGCCATTTTCGGAGGAAGCGGATCCCCTAATCGTAGCGGAATGCGCTCAACGGGTTTGCTGAATATCTCTAACTGCTTGACCGAGCTACAGCCGCTAGTAGCGAACATAGCTAGGGTTAGCAATATCGGGACACTCGGGATTAATTTGGGACTTCTTGGTCGCATTCTTTTCCTTCCCCGTCAGCGACGACCCCATGGCAATTTCCATGCAACGCATAGCATTTTTCGTCCCCCGATTTATGACTTTTGCCATGAGAGCAGGCTTTTGCTCTGCGAGATTTCCAATGTCCCGCTTCTTGCCGGTCGCATTGACCTTGTGAAACTTGTCCCGCAGATCGTCGATAGAAGCACTCAGTTCGGCGTTCAATGCGACCTGACTTTCGTGTGCAGATGTTACTGCCTTGGTGTCCTCCACCTGCTGTTTGAGCACCTGTTTCTGCTCGTTTACAGCACCTTCCAGCTTAGTGTTGTTCGCCTCCAGAACCGCAACCGTGGCCTGTAAATTACGAACATAAACAAAGGCACCGCCCGCACCGGCCAAGACCACCAGGAAAACAGCGAGCTTTATTGCCAGAAACACGCTCAGATCTCGCCCTTCTCCTTGAGGAACCAGCCAAGAGCACCGCCGACGACGCCGACGACAATTACAATCGGCTGATCAACCAGAACACCGACACCGACGACGGCACCACCAGCCGCCGCATACGAGGAGGGCTCTTTCATACGATCTGCCACCCAACATAAAACTGTTCTCATAGTCTTTCTCCTTTGTTAAATCTACTTGCCCTTCGCCATCCAGGCCGACATCCCCATGTAGGCTCCGACAACCCCGGCCTGACCGATATAAAACAACCCGAACAAATCCGACAACGCCTTGATTCTGGCATCTGGAAAAATGGGGAGAAAGACTGCCAACGTAAACACAAGCATAGACCCCATTGCAACCCAGGCCATCTGACGCTGCGCGTCCATTTTCTCGTGCCGAGATAAAACTTCGGAGGCCGCCAATTCGGAGTCTGTAATAACGCCGTCACCGTCGAGGTCTAGCTCGTTATGGGCGCTGTCTTTCTGTAGTTTTTTCTGGTCCATCTTATCGCCTTAGTTAGAGTCATTTACTTCGCCGTTACGTCCGATATCCTTGATCTGTTCCTTCAACTCGGCGATTTTCTCTTTCCGAGTTTCGTGCCAGATAGGAAGCTCCTTGCAGCCAAGCTGTCCCAGCATCGTCGTATGAGCCAGAAGCGTGTTCCGCTCAAGCACTCTTATTCTGTCAATCAGACCAATGGCAATACCGTGCAACTGTCGGACCTCCTTTTGCACATCGTCCGTTTCATCCTTAATTTCTTGCTTTATCTCTCTAATTTGTACGGCCAAAGAACCAGTCAGCCACTTCAACAGCCACCAGACCACGAACCCACACGCCGCGGCCATGGCCACAGGAACCCCAACTGTTTCAATGAATTTTCCCAATGCTGTCGGGCTCATGTTCCATCAACCGCTCGCGCACATTCCTTGGAGTCTATTCCAGGGACTTCCAGATACCTACCAACGTCCAACAAGCAGCTAATTTCCTTGGTTATAGAAACCAGTATGGTCCAGGTTTTTGTTTCTGGGTTCCGATAAATTTCAACAAGCTTGCCCCCAAAGTTTAACCCATACGCTACCATGGACTCACCATATTTTTCCGTCAGAATCGCTAAGGCCTTCAAACGAGGCTCGCACACCATGGTCTTCGGAGCCCCCTGCACGGGTGTAGAACAAAACACAAGAAATACAAGGAGTAGTGCGTATCGCATCAGCTTTTATCTGCCTACGCTAATCCGGGTCTTTGTTCCGAAGAGTACGCTTGTTTATAAAATATCTTTGCAGCAGCACAACGAGAGACAAGACGCCCACGGCGAGACCAACGACAATGTTTAGTTGCCCCGACAACGTAAAATTCAGCACTACGGCGACGGCACCACCACCCGCCGCAAGATTGTCCATGTCAGACGGGCGCAGGGTCATTGTCCATGCCCGAAGACGAGCGTGTTAGACACCGGATTAAACCAGTAATCTTCTTTAACAACTCGTATATTTCCCGCCACGAGTTGCCGCGCCCATACCAGTGCTGGTCCCAGAAACACTGGTCCCCTTTTCTGTGCTCGGCGTTTTCTCAGTCTTGGCATCACCATAAGGAACATACCCTTGGTCCTTCACGACAATACCCTTGCGTACTACACCTACGGAAGTAGCCATTACAATCTCCTAATCCTGTTGTTTCATCAACTCGCGCTCACGGGCAGCATCTATACGGGCTTGAACAATCTCTTCACTCGACTGTATCCGCTCGGCCCCCAGCCGTGCCGTTGTCTCTGCCTTTTGTCGATCCAAAACCAAACGAGACTGGTCTACTTCGGCGTCCGCGGCATCGCGAGCCGCCTGAAGCTGTAGGTCCTTCTCCTTCAAAGCAATTAAAGGATCTGGCTGGTTTCCTCCGGATAGCTGGGCACTCATCTGTTTAAGCTCTTGCATCCCCTGGGACACAGCGTCCGCGACCATGGATTCGATTTGAATAGAGTCTTCTTCCGAAGGAGCCCGGCCCTGAAGCTGCTGCATCATTTGAGCCATGACCTGTTCCTTGGCATTGAGGGAGACGTGCTCCAATACATGCTTCTGCAAAGCCACTGCTATGGCAGGCATCTGAGCCACCGTTCCGGAAGTTCCAAAGGAAAGGTGGGACACTATATGAGCCGCGTGGTTTTGCTTCTGGAACGCGACCAACGGGCGACTGTCCAGGGCGTCTGAGTTCTCTGTTGCCGGATCTTTTGGCGTTGGCTCCCCCTGGTCCACGGGCTTTAGAATGGCATCCACGTCCTTGACACCAAGCGCCCGGTACATCCGACGGAAGGCCTCGTGCAGATTATGAAGATCCGGAGCCGCCTGCGCTAACTGAAGTTCGGTCTGCGCCAACGTAACGCGCTGCGCCATGGAGAAAATATTGGGATCCGACACCGGGACAACGTCTACTCGGTCATCGAAGTCTTCTGCCTTGATGGACCGCTCTCCGCCGACGACGTTGTAAGGATACTCCGGAGGAAGGTACTGACTGAACACCGACGCTAAAAGCTGGAACTCGTCCTTCTGAGCATAGTGCAGCCGCTTGTGTATCGCGGACATCACTTTCGCGCCCTGCTCCAACATTGCAATGGTCGTCCCGACCGCAGCCTGCTGATTGCCGTCGCCTACCTGAAGGTTCGACACCGCCGCGAAGCGTTGGCCCGCCTCTACGCAGAAGCCCATCAACTGAAACAAAGTCTGATCGGCACCCTTGTACGGAAGCAGCATCAAGGAATCACGTATAGCGCCCCCCGGCGCATCTACGTCGCGAAACTCGCCCGGTGAAAGCGGCTCATCGTCATTCCGCACACGAAGGCCACGGGCCTTGAAGCCCGCAGGAAGATTGGCCAGGGTCCCTGCATCTATTAACTGTCGCAGGGCCGCGGTGGCCGTACGGCTCAGGCCCCCAATCATGTGTATCAAACCAAGGCCGTAGAACCCAAAGCCCGGAAGGAATTTAAAGTGTACGAAGTACTGCTTCTTCTTGCGGGTCGGATCGTCTTCGTCGTAGTTGCGACGAACGCTCAGTAACTTCCCGCTTTCCTCGGAGACTGTGACAATGTACGGGAGCTTAACTCCTGTCGGCTCGTTGTCTTCGTCTACATCCTCGAAGCCCTCTATGTCCAGGTTTACGTGGCACTCCAGGAGAGTCACGTCGGTATCGAGATACGTCGGCTCAATGCCGGATATCTCGTCCATCTCGTCCTTGACACTGCCAGGATCAGACTGCGATGCCGTCACCTTGATGTCACTGTAGAAGCCCGCAAGTTGCTTCTTCCGAAGCTCGTTCTCGGTTATCTGAAGAACGTGGGTGACGTTCTCCGCAGTATCCAAGTCGGTTGCAGTATACGGAACGATCAACTGTTCGGCAGGAACAAACCGGCTCACGGCCCTGTCTAGAAATTCGTCGTAGTACACCTTCTTAAAGGTCGAACCGGACAGCGGAAGGTAGAACAACATCTGGTCAAACTCAGGCGTGTACTCTTTCATCACACACGTGATTTGATAATTCATGTACTCCCGAACGCGCTCGGACTGCTCCTCAACTTCCGGGGTCGGCTTGCCCATGACCTGAGTACGGACAGGCCCTCCCGAAGGCAGAAGCTCCGAAAAAGCCTGCGCCTGAAACTGCGTTACGGCCTCTGCGAGCAGTGGATGCGTCACACCCGTGGCTCCCCGGAAGGGTTGCGCCCGGTCCTCGTAACGGAAACCAAGAAGCTCCAGACCGGTGGTGTACGCCTCTTCCCAGTCCTTGCGACCCAGCTTGTTGGACTCGTACTGCTCAATAAGATCAGACGAGATCCGAGAAGCGGCCCGGTCACTTAGGTCCTCTGCAATATTGGAATAAAAGTCCGACGAGACGGAAGGAAGGTCGGAAGGGTCAAAGTTTATGACGACGCCTCCGTCCTCTTCCAACTCTATGTCCATGCCCGGCGCTTGAATTATAGATTCATCCTGAATGTCCACATCAGCCGAAAGGCCCTCCTCTAATTCCACTTCCGGCAAGGAATTGCGGCGGTCCACAAGAGAGGCCGTGCCGAAGTTGCTGCGAGGGAGGGGGTTGCGGGCCATCTACATATGCCTCAGAGACATGATGCCGCCGCGATTCATGCCCTGCACA
>TARA_R110002020_G_scaffold70385_1_pt1 | contig 14735 bp, 5 predicted proteins | sample TARA_R110002020 | Tara Oceans TARA_R110002020 (sample SAMEA4396489) | marine metagenome | biome: Westerlies Biome; feature: [MES] marine water layer (ENVO:01000295) within the mesopelagic zone...; material: water (ENVO:00002006), including particulate matter (ENVO:01000060) such... | reverse complement strand
AGGGGTGATTGCATTACCTGCAGCACCATTCTATTGCATGTTTGTTAAGAACTCTATAGCAGAGTCTCATGGTATGCTAGGGCACTATTGTGAGTTTACTTTAACTAATGATTCTGAGACAGCAGTAGAGCTGTTTGCAGTAGAGTCTGAAATCATGAAAAGTTTTCCTTAATTTTTTTGTATCTTTGTCATTACATGGACGCTTTAGATACTAACAATACAGGATTACCTGAACAGATATTATCTTCAGTACATAAGAATAGAGGTTTGTTGTGGGAGAAGATTGAAACATTTAGGCAGCAGCTAGCTACAGTAAATGGTTCAGTTATGCATCACACTGAGGAGATGGAAGTGGCTTTCCCTGTTAGTCATCATTTAGAAGATGGCTTATACACAAGGGAAATTTTTATGCCAAAGGATTCATTGGTTGTAAGTTTTATACACAAGCAGAATCATCCATCTTTTTTTTTATCAGGAGAGATGTCCGTACTAACAGACACAGGTGAGGTTAAAAGAATTAAAGCACCAATGAAAGTAATGACACAGACAGGCACACAGAGAGTAGCGTATATGCACGAAGATTGTGTGTGGGTATGTGTATATAGGACAGATAAAGAAACTATTGAGGAAGCAGAGAAGGATGTATATACCACAGACTTTAAAGAACTACCTCAACATATAATACTAAATCAAAAACTATTATGTCAGGAGTAGTAACAGGAGCAATATCACTAGGAATAGGTGCGGTAAGTACCGGCTTCTCTTTTGTTCAAGCAAAACAAGCGAGAGACAGAAGTGAAGAAGCTCAGCTAGAAGCAAATAGAAAGATGGCTGATGCAAGAGGAAGGACAGGAGCAAACTTCTATGAGAACCTTGCGGTTCAGCAGGAGACTTATAACAGAGCATATAGAGAACAGCAGGTTGCAGCAAGAGCAAACCTACAAGCTATGCAAGAGCAAGGAGTTAGAGGTGTCGCAGGTGTTGGAATGTTACAGCAGGCTACACAGGATGCGATGTCTAGTGTAAGGTCTGCTCAGGAGAAAGAGCTAATGGATAGAGATAGACTAATTGCTCAAGAAGATAGCAGACTACGTGATATAAACATACAGCTTGACCTAGGAGAAGTAGAAGGAGCACAGCTTGCTGCGGCATCCGAATCTAATGCAGCCAACTATGCTATTCAACAGGGTATACAAGGTCTGACTGATATAGGTGTTGGTATAGCAGAGTCGCAGAGTTTGTTTGGTGGCGGAACAAAAAGAGGTAAGGATGGAATGAGTGAAGATGCTAAAGGACAGTTAGGGGCTCTTACAAATAATGCTAAAAACAAAGCAATAGGCTCAATTGATGCTACAGGAAACAGGACGATACAAACTGCAACACCTTCAGGTTTAACAAGTAGCAATAATACACAGAACGCTATTAATAAACCGGTAGCTACTAACACTATAAATACTAACGCTAAAACCAAAACAGGTAAAGGAATAGGTGAAGTGTTCACGAGACCGGGTGACCCTTATGAGTTCAAGAAGCTACCTGATGGAAAATATGTTACTCGTAAAAAAGGGCAAGGAAGTTTTAAACCTATATCGGGAGGACTTGATTTAATAGATGCAGCATTTAAAGAACAATTTGGAGAATAATAATTTTAAATAAAAATGGCAGCACCAAAAACTTTTTATAAGTACGTAGAGAGAGAGCAGGAGTCTCGAGTAAATTGGAACGAGGTCAGTCGTGACCTTACCACTAGATTAAAACTAGAGACAGAAGATAGGGAGCTAAGGAAAGAAGAGATAAAGCAATCGACTCGTGACCTTATTAACTATCAAGAGAACCCACCTGCAGGTCTTAACTATACTTTAAACCAACAGGTACAAAACCTATCAAGTGACCTTATTGAAGCTACAATACTACAGCAAAAACTTTTAGAATCAGGAGACCTTTCCGAGCGTGCATTTAAAAATATTAGACAGAATATGCAGGATGATACTGAAAATATCTATCGTGTGTATAAAGGATACAATGACAAGTTTGCTGAGTATGCTGAGAGACAACAACCGGGCAGTAATGCTAATGGTATAGACCCTGCAGCATCATGGATAGAAGCAGCTAATATGCAGAGCTTAGAAGAAATGCATAACTTTAAACAATACGCACCTAATGTTGATGCAGGTTCAGGTAGTATTTCTCTTTTGAAGTTTGATAATAACGGACAATTAATAAAGGGTGCAGGAGCTAGTGTTAAAGACTATCTGACGAGACAAGAGTCAAAGTATGATTGGTTTGACCTTAATACAGCCGAAACACAAGAGGTTAGTAGACTTGGTCTAGTTACAAGTGCTGACTATGTAAGTAAATTAGCTAAAGGAGTTATAACATTAGAAGATGCTAAACAAAACCCTGAGTTTGAATCGTGGTTAAATACTGCTACCATTTCAATAATGGGAGATGAAACACAGATGTCAAAAATATTAGGAGACAACATGAAAGGTATCCCTTTAGATGACCAAGGTAACTATGACCCTAACGGGAAGATAACTCCTTTTAAAGTAGTGTTTGACCCTGATATGGTAGGAGAAGGAAAAGGAGACCAATATGTACTTGGTTATAGAGACCCTAATGGCGGTTCTCCCTTATATAAACCAACCACTGAAAAACAAAAAGAAGTTTTAAAAGATTATATACAGAGTAGGCTTGTAGCAAGACTTGGTTCTAAAGAAAGCTTAACAAGTAATCAGGCAACAAGAAGTGGTAGTACTCAAAGAAAACGTGGCTTACCTGCGTATGACATGGTAAGTCAAATATCTACGTCTATCTCTACAGGTGAAAGTGGTAATGATTTAGCGAGATATTTAACAGACCAAGGTATTAAGAAGAAAGTTAAAAATGCAGCAGGAGCTCAATTAGAACTTGTTTCGTTTGATGAAGACGAGTATTCTTTTAATTATGCAGATGGTTCTACTGAGATAGTAACACTAGACTTTGATAACAATTCACAAACCGTAAGAACACTTGCAGGTAAATACTATAGTGAGGGTGTAACTCAAGCGTATGATGGACTGCCTAGTAGTCTGAAGAGAAATCTAAAGAAGGGCTCAGGAACCTCAGGAAAAGTAACGGTAAATGAAATGAACAGAGCCAACAATGCGTATAACCAAGAGAAAAATAGACTAGAAAAACTCGTAGCAAGTTCAAACGAAGCTACATCAGCAGACGCTGACAGCCAACTCATCGACTTAAAAGCGGACCCCAAAAAGTGGAAAGAAAATTGGATAGTAAAGAATCCGAATCCTTATACAAAATTTAATAAATAAAATAAGTAATGAACGAAGAGTTAATAAACCAATCATACAATGATGCCACTGCACAAGGATACAATGGTTCAATTGATGACTTTAAAATATTAATATCCACTAACGAGGAGTTTCTTTTAATAACTTATAATAATGCAAAAAGTGGTGGGTATCAAGATTCTTTCTTTGACTTTCGTACACTTATGGGAGTAGATGCTCCACATGAGTCTGTAAAAAAAAAAGAGGAAGAAGTCATGGTGGAAGAAGAAGGTGGGGTATTGCCTTCGGAAACTTCTTCTTCGGAGTTACCTGCGAATGAGATAGATATAGTAGGGGATAATAAAGGAGTACCTGTATATGATGATAATGGGGAAATAATATCGTATAGAAATCCTAACGCTCCAAGAGGTGCGACCAATGAAACTTTTGTTGCTGACGAAAACTCTTCTACTCAAGAAGAGCTAGATGCTTTTAACGAGAACCTACCAAACTTCCGAGAGAACCTACAGCAAGAGTACCTCAAGTCTAACGAAGAGATGTATGGTGGTACACCTGAGACTACACCACCGAGTGATACATATAATCATAAGACATTTGAGGGGGATGTGGTTACACTTAGTGTAGATGTTGAACCTGTGTATGATAAGCTTGGTAATTTACTAAATTCAAATGCGTATAGCAATGAAGACCTTATTGCTCTCGGGGTAGATATCGCTTCCGTATCAGATGCTAATAGAAGAATAACTTATGGTGACCCTCTAACAGATGCTCAGGGATATTATGCGGATACTAATCCCAAAGTAGCAGCCTATTCTCGACACCATCTAAACTTAGATAAACGAATCAAAAAAGCTGAGACAGCTAAGCAAGTTAACCAACTAAAAAATACTACAGAAAACAGGGAGCTCCCTGACAAGTTTAATTTTAGTGATGAAGATAAAGAAAAGTATCTAGCTAACTTAGAAATTATTGATAAGAAAGCACCTGTAAAAGATTTTAAGAAATCATTCTTAGACCAATCAAAAGGTATAAAGTCAGGTAAGGTTACTGACGTAAAACAGTTTCTTGTCAGTGATGTTAATGAGGGGGCAGCAACAAAAAGAAACGCTCAAAATGAGAACAAGGAGCTACGTATGAAGTACAACGCTCCAATTGGTTCAGAGGAATTAAGACAAGTGGCAGTAAAAGACTTGGCAAAAGGAGAGGAAGATAATGAAAAAATTTTTAAAGAGTCTAATGAAAATGTAAAGGGAGAGAAACTATTTACTGACGCACTAACTACCATTAGTGGTATTGCTGAAATGGATGATGCTGAAGCAATAAGGTTTATCAGAGAAAACTTTGAGAAGAATGGTATATTTGTTAGGGGGACAGGTACAATATTGAAGGACATAAAACTTACTAATGTATTAGGTTCAGATTCTCTTGAGGATATATCTAAGGATGCAGATGGAATAGCTAGGGTTCAAGACTTTATTAGAAGGAACGCACAAACTGCTGACCAAAAGTCTAGGTCAGAAGACTTCTATACTACAGTAACTAAAGCTAATGACTTGCGTAACGGTCTTGTAGTTATAGACGATGGCAAGCCAAGAGATGCAGAGTATACAGAGCCAATATGGAAGGATGGTAAGTGGGTAGTTGTCCCAACATTATTCCCTAAAGACCCATTAAAAAAATCTGTACAGCCAAGAGATTGGATGAAAGTTCAGGACGTAGATGAAGCTTATAAAATAGCAAAGGAACGAGGGGAGGTATTATCATTTGGGAACGAGGATGATGCTGAGATGTTTGCCTTGCACAGAGAAGAGATAACCCCTGCTGATGCACGTAAGTATAAGTGGTTTAAAGAAAATGGATATGGTCATGACCCTTTTGCACTGAAAACAGCAAGAGATGAGTTTGAAAGACTAAAGGATTTAGAAACTGATTTAGATAAGAACCCTCTAAAAGGAGATGGGTATATTAAAGAATACCTAAAGAAACACCCTGACCTAGAGAAGAAGTTTATAAAGCAGGTAAACAAAACAGGAGGTTTAGGGACTGTAGGAAAAGTCACTGACATGACAGGATTCAACTTTAGGGGTGAAGATATAGAGTCTTTAAAAGCTATGGTTAGTCAGCGTAGAAGGGTACTTGGCGAGGTGTTGTTAGATGATGAACACCAAGATGCTGAGATGGCATATGATTCTTTTATTGCAGGAGAGCAAGAAAAACTAATTAAGGAATCCAACATACAAAAAGAAGAGGTAGTGAAGGCTAATCAAATTTTACAGCAACAATCTATGCAAGCTTTTGGTCACCCTACCTCTGAACTTGGTGACGTAGTCGCAAGCAATGAGCAGATGGAAGAAGTTAGACAGAGACTCATGGACAGAGAGAATGAGTTGAGGTTCGACATGAGTATAATTAAAGAAGATAATAGAAGAGCTGCTCTATACTTTGACTCTAAACATGATAAGAATATTACAAGCAAAGTAGTGGAAGACCTTTATGGTGTATACAAATCACTAGGTGAAGGATATGCTCAGGGTAACTTCATTCTTGCATACCACAAACTTGAGCTAGCAAATTCTTTAGGTAGACCTGTTACTGATGAGGAAGCTCTTAAGTATATTGATGAAATGATACAGGCTGACCAAAGCAAGGAAGGTCTTACAATAAAGGAGCAGTATAGACTAGGACAATCAGAGACAACTCAAGAATTTTGGGACGCTCTTAGTGATGACCCCTTTGATGCAACTGTTGGATTTGCACTGAACAGTATGGCTATGATGCTTCCTGTAGGATGGAGACTTATAGGTACTAGTGCGGCTACAGGAGCCTTAGCAGGTACGGCTGTGAATCCGGGAGCAGGTACATTAACAGGTTTAGGTTGGGGAGTTAGGACAGGATTTGGTTTGACGAATGCTGCAGTAGAGATGGGAGCATCGTTTCAAGAGGGGATGCAGAATGCAGGAGTTGATATGAAGAACCCACAGGAGGTACTTGCTTTCTATCGTGACCCTGATGCAATGGCTGACGTAAGAAAGATAGGTCTAACTAGAGGTATTGTTATTGGTGGTGTAGATGTGCTTACAGCAGGAGCAACAGGTAGAGTACTAGGCTCAAGTAAGTACCTATCAAAAGGAAAACTTGCAGCTAAGCTAGGTGCTGAGCAGTTAATAGGTGGTCCTCTAGGAGAATCATTTGGAGAGATGATGGCACAAGTTTTTTCAGGACAGAACTTAAATTGGAACGAGGTAGCCATTGAGGGTCTAGCCGCAGGTCCTAACAACGTAGCTAACCTTGCATGGAACACGTATCGTGATGGCTTTAATCAAAGTAATATAGAGCTAGCTGACAACCTTACAAGCCAAGAGTATTTGAACTCACAGACAGTGAACGATGAGAGGGTATCTCAGTGGGCAAATAACATGCAGAAGACAGGTAAGATAGATGCGGATGTGAATCAAGAGATACAAAAAAATATTGGTCACAGAAGACAGGCTAAACTTTCAATGGGACTGAACCCTGACAAGAGAGCGAAGCATAAAAATAAAGCAATGATAGATAGGTTGTCTAAGTTATATAAAGCTAAGGATAAGCTATCAGAAAACGAGCAGTCTCAGGCAGCAAATAAGGAACAAATAAATGAAATACAATCAGAGATAAATGATATTGTTAGAGACAAGAAACTAAGACAGGAGAACCCTCACTCACCTGAGATGCAAGCCTTGATTGATGAGAAAGAAAACCTAGAGTCATCAAGACTAACCAAAGAAAAAAGAAATCGTCTCTCTGCTATTAAAGAGATGATGGTTGTTCAGCTTATAAATGACGAAGAACGTATACTAGATGGGGACCTATGGTATGACCAACAACAAAGCGAGGTAAAGCTAGATAACATTATTAAAGATGGGGGGTCTGCATCCTACCATATTACAACAAAGAACTTTAGAGGTAAGCCAAAAAGAAAGAGAGTAACTAAGCAAGAGTTTCTAGCTGAGATGGACAAGGCTACACCTGAGACATTACAAGACAGAGTCCTTGAGGTAACAGGAGACTTTGCTACTACTAACCTTTTAAAAAATAAAAACAATGCCATTCAAGAGTCAAGCACAGAGAGCGTATATGCATCAGAATTTGCCGAAGATAGCGGCACAATGGGAGGGACGATACAGTCACAAGAATCTACCATTGAAAGTACAACAGAAGGAACAGCGAGCCAAGCTGAAGGACAGACAGCGACAGAGGAGGGTAGGATAAAGACCATGAAAGCTAGGGTGAATCATAATGCAGAGCAAATGAATGAGATTGCTAATCTTCAAGATGATGAGACGATTGAGTTCACTGCAGATTCACTAGAAGATATTCCACAAGAGTTTCAAGATAGAGCTGAGCTAACAGGGGAGACGACAGGAACACGTAAGATACTAGGTGTACCTATAGGAAAAAAGAAAACTAAAAAAAGATATAAGTATAGAGCTACAGGTAAAGAATTAAAAGATATAACAGTTTCTACACTTGACATTATTAATGAAAATAATGAAGAGGTTACCTTGAGAGGTGAAGAAGTGTTAGCTTATAATAAAGATGTAGTAATACCTTATCATCAAGAACAAATAGAATCAGCAACAACAGAGGAGCAAAAAAAATATCATCAAGATGTTATTGACCGGGTGATGGGAGACATAAGTAGAGATGAGAAGCTACTTGGTATACCTCCCGAACAACGATTTGCACCACAAGAGGAAGTCTCGTCAGACGAGACTGTTGAAGATGCAGCACAAGTTACTGATGAGACTGTTGAAGAAACTTTTACAGAGGAAGATACGGATGAACAGTCAGATGTGGATGATGCAGTAGGAGATGCAAAGCTACAGACTATAAGAGAAAAGAAAACAAAGCAACAGAGACAGGACGAGAATGAGATGCTCCAAGAGATGAAGGAGATGGAGGGGAATAATCAACTTAGTGATGAGGTCTTTACTCCTGAACAGCCTGCTCCTGATGTTACCATATACACCATTGAAGTAAAAGAAAATACTGAGCTAGCCAATAAGATAAAACGTATGGGATTATCAGAGCTAGTAGGTAAGAAGATAAACCTAGCAATGGCTGACCAATTAAAGGTAGGTCAGGTAGAGATAGACGGTAAGAAGTATGATAGAATGGGAGGTCCTTTCTTCCCTCTACAAGACAAGCTGTTTGGTAAGATAGCTTGGGCATCTATTAACAAGAGTGCTGCAGCTTCCATTGTAAATGGTGCGGTCAACTCTGACTACACAGTGGTATTCAATATGAAAGAAGATGCTATGGATTCTAACATAGCAATGATAGATGCTATGGTTGATAGCATAAAGGCATTACCACAGACAGAGCAGAAAAAAATACTTAAAGCTTTAAAGACTTATCTTGCAACAAAAACTTTTGGAGAAAAGAAAACACCTGCAGTTCGTAAGATAGGTAGAGAGTCTAAATCATTTACAGAAATTGTAGATAAACTATTTAAGCTTGACGTAGATACTAAGGCTGCAGTATTACAAAAGGTATTGCCTACTCAGAAAAAAGAAAATAAAACTGAGATAGGTAAATTGCTTGAAAGAAATGGAATAACCCTTGAGTCTTTGCGGCAGCTTAATGTTGAGCAGTTTGTATCTGACCTACCGGGAGGTGTTCTTACTATGGTGCTAGAAATACAAGACAAGCAAGGTAAGAAAGTTACAGCTAAGACAGCTAAAGAAGCTATCGTTACAAAAGAACAACAAGACAGTGAAGGTCTTCCAAAGCACCCTAACTATCCGGTATATATTAGAGGTAAAGCTATTGGTCTATTGAATGAGACTACTGAGATATGGAACATGGTTCCTGAGTATCAACAGAAACTAGAGCAACATGTAGCAGGCAAGGTAAAAACTAAAAGGAGCGTATCTAAAGACGGTAAGGTTACTAAGGCTCGAACTCGTACAGCTAGAGAAGGAAAATCTGCGGCTATGCGTAGTGCTCAGATGACAGCTAATCAAGCTAGGAAAACTACACCTCCTACTGCTTCTAAATTTACTCAGTTTGTTGCTCTACTTAAGAGAGCGTTCCCATCTGTAGAAGTGATGGCATCACAAGAGGAGTTCGATACATTAATAAATACATTAAACGCACAAGCGTTAGTAACTAAATCACAAAAAGTATATGGTGCAGTGTATCAAGGTAAGCTATACCTTAACCCAAGCCTAGCAAACTTTAACACACCTGTTCATGAGTTCGGTCACATATGGCTTAATGTTGCAAAGCAGATGAACCCTAAGATGTACAAGAAAGGATTAAGTTTAATTAGTAATCCAAAGAACTCGGAGTATGTTAATCAGGTTAAGGATAGTGCAGCATATAAGAAGATAATAAAAGACATGCGTGAGAATGGTGCTACGCAACAGGAGATAGACGCATACATATTAGAGGAAGCATTAGCAATAGCTATTGGAAATAAGGGAGAGTCTTTTGTTAGTGCATCACAGAGATTAAACTTTAAGAATTGGTTAAACAAGTTGTTCTCTTATGTGCAAAAGCTAACAGGAATATCTCAATACACAGCAGAAGAGATAGAGGAATTAGACCTCAATCAATTTGTTGAAGGTATTGTTGTGGACTTATTAAAAGGACAGCAGTTATTTGAGGATGCAGAAGTAGCAGGATTTGATAACGATACTGTTCAGCTTATGACACTACCATCGGAAGAATCATCTATTCAAGATGTAATCGCATGGGGTAGGGACAACATGATATCGGATGTACAGATAGTTAACTTGTTACGCTCAAGAAATAGAGCTACTGTGGCTGAAGCAAAGCAAGCAATCCTTGACTACTCTGCAGACCAATTGATAGGAGACCCTAACCTAGCACCAAGCGAGATAGGAAACATTCAGGGTGGAATGAAAGAGGGAAGTAAACTTTTCTCTCAAGTCATGAAGAAGTTTTATGAGATGACAAGAGGTCTAGATGAAAGCTCTATTGAGAGTGACCAATCAAGACAGAAGAGAGCAGAAGAAATCCTGAAAAACAGGAGAGCTTCAAGACAGACTGAACTATTTGCTGACCCTAATCAAACAGAATCAATGCAGTCTACATACAAGAAGACTGACTTTACTGTAGAGAAAGAACCACAAACGGGAATGAAGTGGGGTCTTAAGAATACCAAGACAGGAAAAGTATACCCATTTAAAACTAAGAAAGCAGCTACTACCGCTCTTGAAAATTTAGAGACAGTATCTGTAGCTTCAATTGTTGGTAGGAGACCAAGACGTACTGAGTATGTATGGACTAAAACAAAAGCTCAGAGAAGAGCTATTCTAAATAAGTTAATCAAGGATAATCCTATCTATCAACGTCAGTCTCTTGAGACTCAAGCCATGATTCTAAACGTCATGGATAGACAGCTCAACACAAGAGCCAACCCTGTGATTCAACAGGAGATTAGAAACCTAAGGAAGTTGATGAAGGCTACTAAGGAAACAAGAACAGAATTAAAAGAGATAAGACTTAGACTGCGTAACATTATTCGTGAAGCATTACCTAGTAGCCTAAAAGGAAAGAACAATACAAAACTTAAAAAGTTAATTGACACAGTTGCAAAGGTGGATGATAAAAACTTTTTAACAAAAATAGAAGATGCATTAAAAGATGTTGAGGGTATAAGAAAAGAAGAGAGACAGGATAGGATAAATACTATTAGGAAACTTGTTGCAGCTAAAGCACAACGGAAGAAAAGTGTGAGTGCAGATACTCAGGGCTTTATGGCATCAGCCAAGCAGATACTTGATATACTAGCTATAAAGAAGGAGTCTGATAGAGCTGATAAACTAGAGAAGTTTAAGGAAAGTTTTGAGAAAGAAGATGTTGATACGCTCATCCAATCTTACATAGAGCTGAGAGAGAACATGAGCGAGGAACAGAGAGAGTTAATGTTTAAGGAGATGGAGTCGGCAGAACGTAACGCTTTGTTTGATGCATTGGCTTATGATTTCTTAGGAGACATAGAGACATTATCAGTTGAGGAATTAGATGCAAAGCTAGATGAACTAAAACAAATAAAGAAGACAGGTCTAGAAAGATATAAGATTAATCGACAGGAGAGACTAGCTGAGTATGCTAAACTAGAAGAACAGGTAGACAGTCAGATAGAAACCATGTTCCCTTTCTTATATAACCCTGATGGCACCCTTGCTAACGTAAAGCAAAAGGCTAGAGATATAATAAATGACTTTAAAAAGTCATCGGCTTGGGGTAAGATTAAAAAGTGGGGAGAGATGTTTACTGCAAAGAGTACTACCAAAGATAGAAAAGGATTCTTTAAGAGTTATATAGGTAGTTTTAAGACGTTAGCAAATGCTTTAGATAATCCTGCTAAGGGACTTACATTCTTTACTGACAAAGTATATAAGAGGGTAAGAAGAATGAACGAAGCCTACCTTAATGGAGTACAGTCTACAAGCAAAACGATACAAGAACTTGCGAAGAGTATTCCTAACCTTACACTACCTAACGTGTTTGGTCTGAAGAAGAATGCGATGGGTCAAATAATGAACCTCTTGTCTAAGAATAAAGGGATGATGACCTACATAGATAGTAAAGGAAATAAAAAGAGTATCTCTCGAAACTCTGCCCTTAGGATATACGCTCTATCTAAAAATGAACAGCAAGCAAAAAAACTAGCTGAGTTAAATGATATAAACGAAGAGACGCTTGAACAAATAAAAGAGGAGCTTGGTCCTGAGCTTATAGACTTTGCTGATAAAATAGTAGAGTGGTTAAGTACAGACTACTACAATAGTATCAACACAGTATACCGACAATCAAACGATTCGAACCTACCTCGTATAGAAAACTATTTTCCTACACGTACACTAAGTGCAAGAGAAAGAGGTAAGTCATTTGTAGATGGGGACTTCTCAGGAGTGTTTAGTGCAGAGACGGCTCCTGCATTAAAAGAAAGAGTGGATGTTAACAACCCTGTAGATTTAGAGTATGGTTTTATCGAAGCCTTATATGGTCATGTAGATAGCATGGAGAAATTTAAGAGTCATGCTATTGGTGTTAAAGAAATAAACGCAATACTTAGAATGCCTTCAGTAAAAGCGTTGCTTGGTAAGGATACAACAAACCTTGAGTCCTTACTGCGACAGTTACTTATGGTGCAGATTAACCCAATGCACATGGCTGACGCTTCAACCGGTAGGAATATAGTTGCTAAGGTTATGAGTAACCTAACTAGATTTGCTTTACTAGGTAAAGCTATACAACTTTTTAAGCAGGCTTCTTCCATGATAGCTTCTTTTGCTACATATGATTCGGGATTAAGAATCCCCGGAACTAAACAGAGAGTGCCCGGTGCAGACTTGTTGATGTATATGTATGACCTAAGCAGGGTAATGGGTAGCTTAGTTATTCCTTATGGCAAATACAATGCAGCAGTACAGGCATACAAGATGTCAGCTACATTTAGACAAAGAGTTGAGGATGCACTAAAGAGTGACTTGTATGGATTAGAGTCAGGTCAGGTAATGAATAGAAAACAAAACAAAGACTTTAACACATATGAATCCATACTATCCAAATTTTTTAATGCAGGCAAAACAATACTAGGTTCACCCACAATGCTTGGGGATATACTTGGAGTGCTTGGGTACATGGCAAACTTTAGAAGAGACATTCGTAATGGGATGAGTGTTGATGAAGCGAGAGAGAAGTTTAATCTGTACGAAGCTACACAGCAAACTAGAGCTACTACTGAGAAAGGAACTATTCAGCATCAGCAGAATACTTTCTTTAGGTTCTTTACTATGTTTGGTAGTAGTATATACCTAATGCTTAATGAATCGTACCAAGCTGCAGGGAATATCAAACAATCTATTGCGGCAGGAAAGATTCCTCGTGCACAAGATATGAGAACATTATTCTTACAGGTATCAGGAGTTAACGTAGCGTTTACTGCAGTTGCTTTCTTACCTAAGTTTATGTATGGTGATGACGAGGATAAGGATGCAGTAATAAGAGAGTTGTTCAAGGCAATGATAGGAGCTAACCTTTTAAAAAGATTACCACTAATAAACGAACTGTACCTTGGTATTGAATCTAAGATTGATGGTAGAAATTGGACACCATCTCCTACTGTTACTCCTATATCTTCTTTGTTCTATAGAGTATACAAGAGTATAAAAGAAAGAGATGCGGTGGGTCTTTTAGATTCTATACTAAGTCCTGTGTCAGGATTCTCTATTCAATCTATTAGAGGTTTATTAAACTTGAGTGATAAGGACGAGAGGACTAGAGCTAAGGCAGGATACGATGCTCTTGGTATCTCTAGCATGTATCAACCAAAAGACATTAAGAAAGAACCGAAGCCTATTAAGATGAAGGAGGAAAGGTTTAGAGGTGAGGATGGAAAATGGCAGAAGAGAATGGTTCCGAATATACCTAACAAAGCATATGAAAGGTTTAGAGGTGAGGATGGAAAATGGCAGAAAAGATTAAAGCCTGAGTTCGCAGAGAAATATGGTGTGTCTAAACGACCTAAGCCTAGCTCTAGTAACCTATGGAATGTTGGTTTGTGGTGGGAGAATAGAGGTAAAGGAGATAAGATTAGTACCTACTCTGATGCATGGAAATACAAGAGAGCTATAGGTAAGAAGAAAATAGATGCTATACCTGACAAAGCATATGAGATGGTTAGAGGTGAGGATGGAAAGTTACAGAAAAGATTAAAGCCTGAGTATGAAGGTAAGTATCAGACGGGTCCAAAGAGTTTGGGAGATTTGTTTAACGAGTTCATAGAAGGAGACAAAGACTAGAGGTACTTTATATATTTAAAGTTTGTGTCATCATTAAAGTATGCCATCAACTCAGAGTCATTGACAGCTCCTTCTCGTGAAGGTCTACCTCCCCATCGTATACTACCATTTAGTTTGTCTACACGAGAGTAGATTAATCCATCTTCACACGACCATATTATAATTGGATTCAACCTTTTATCTGATAGCTTGACTAACTTACGCACAGCTACAGGTAATGGAAACGCTTTGTTCATAGGTCTTAGTCTGCCTTTCACCTCAGCGTAAGCTACAAGGTCTCCGTCCTTATCAAAAACTTTGTAGTCAATATCATTCTCTCCAAGTTTTTTAAATGACCCCTTGAATATTGCAACAAAAGACTTTATTGCTTTTTGTTCTCGTTCTATATCTGTTGTGGTTTCAAACCTCATAGGTTCATCATACAATTAAAGGCAGTGTGCCCACCTATTACTACTCCAACTCCTATTGCTTGCTTCTTAAAGTTCTTTGCGTAAGCGGCAGCATATGATTCTCTATCCAAACCACACCCCACTTGCATTCCAAATATCTTTTCATGTGTGCCTACTGTCCATTCAGTATATGCCTGTGTATGTATATGACCCTGACATGTGGAAAACATATC
>TARA_R110002020_G_scaffold1430_4_pt1 | contig 14744 bp, 4 predicted proteins | sample TARA_R110002020 | Tara Oceans TARA_R110002020 (sample SAMEA4396489) | marine metagenome | biome: Westerlies Biome; feature: [MES] marine water layer (ENVO:01000295) within the mesopelagic zone...; material: water (ENVO:00002006), including particulate matter (ENVO:01000060) such... | reverse complement strand
CTTGGAACATATCCTCTTGTTGGATATTCTCCAAAGAAAAGACAAGTAATAGTAGTTGATGATATTTCTAATAATGATAGTGCTGATGGTTCTTGTTATATATTTGATATGATTACGAGAAGTTGGGTCAAGGGAGCTGCTGGAACATTTGATGCAACTGCAAAAACAAACTTTGTAATAGACTGGAATGGAGATTTATTACATGCTTCAAGTGACCAAACTAATGATGCAGTAGGAGCAGTTGAATTATATAAATGGGATGACTCTGCTGATACAACTACTAAAATGTCTTTAGTAACAAAAGATATAGATTTTGGAACTCCAAGTCAAAAGAAATCTGTTAAGAAAGTATATTTAACTTATAGAGGAGGAGGAAATAATGTGCAAATTTATTATGGCCCAGATGGTGGTTTTACTTCAACCTCTTTTACTTTTAACAGAATAACTTCAGGAACAGATGGTTCAAGCACTGGCGCAGACCATACTACAGCTGCTAAATGTATTCCTTTTGACGCAGGAGTTACAGATTGGCTATGTGCAGAATTAAAACCATCAAATGGCTCAGTTACTTGTAATAGTTTTGGAATTAAGTTAAGTGGAGATGATTCAAATGCTATTGCAGCTGATTTTGAAGTCAATGATATATCTATAGTATACAGACCTAAGGCAATCAAATAATGAATTGGTTAACAGCATAAACATGGTTAACTTTAACAAATATAATAAGGTTTAAAATGGCTAGGGTTGGTCAATATAAAGCTCTCGGAAGTAAACTCGGAGGATACAGAAGAACACTATCGGATGTTGGTGCGAAAGAATACGCTAAACAACATGAATCGTTTAAAGGGGAACAACAGAGAGCAATGTATAGTGCTATTGGTGGAACAGTTGCTAATATAATTGGTATCGCTGGAGAAGCCGCTAAACTAAAAGAATTAAAAGGGTATGGAGAGTCGGCTAGACAATTGAGTGGTATAGGTGAGAGAGATGTTGAATATCAGCCATTGGGAAATCTTGGAGAAGCTATAGGATTAGGCCCTAAGACAAGAAAAGAAAGTTTTTTCCATGATACTGGACAGACTTTAAGCGAAAGAGAGCTCCAGAACATTGGATATATGGAGAGCTTAGGAATGGAAACTAAGTATAGTCAGTCTAAATATGCTGAAAGACCAGATGTTCCTTTTGAGCCAACAATAGAAGCAGACCCTCTTACCTCAGAAGAGCTAGACGTTGCAGGTACAATATTTGAATTAGAACCAACAGCTGATAAGCCTTTTCAACCTTTGCCTGGCACTGTAACTGACCCAAGAAAATCAGCTGAGATAGAGAGAATTAGAGGTGTAGGCGAAGAATTAGAGTTTGGTCATACTCTTAGAGAAAAATATGATACTGATAAACCTGAAGGTTATCCTTCTCAGACTTTTGCACCTGGATATGAACAAGATTATGATACAGCAGGGGGAAGAGCTGGGGCAACTGCTTATAAGGAAGTAGAAGGAGCGGCAGCTACTGCTAAAGAGCCTACTTCTTATGCTCCTTTTACTTGGGAATCTATCGAATCTCCCGCAACTTCTCCTCAAGGGACATCAATACATAGGGCTGAAGCGGAGGCTCTCGCTGCGAAAGGGACTAGTCTTTCCGCTGAGGATGCTGATGTAAAAATGAGAGCAGAACGACTTGGACTTTCTGTCGAAGAAGTAAAGAAAAGAGAATCTGAAGGAGCTCCAGCTGGATTGCAACAAGAAGTACCAGGGTTCGGATATAGAGGTGAGCATGATGCTAGAAGCAGAGAAAGAAGAGCAAGAGAATCAGCTAGTCCAACTAAGGGAGGAGAGCCATATTATGCTGGTGGACGTTCTTCATCTTCTAAAGTTTTTGAAGCAATAAAAGGTGATGAAAAACCAATTACTGGTTATAATGCACAGCAAGTAAAAGATATAGCTAGTCAAGCTGTCGGGCCAGAAAGAGCAGATGATATTAAAATGGCATTGGGAATGGAATCTAGTTTTGGACAAGACCCAAAAGCTGAGGGAAATATTCTTCAAATAAAAAACAAGGGACTACTTAAAGAAGCTGGAAATATAGATTTATCTGACCCTAAAGCTGTTTCTGAATTTTATGTTAAAAAGACTGACGAATTTACTGAAGGTTTTAGTGGATATGAGATTCAAACAGGTGCAAATAAAGGACAAACAATTGATGTATATGCGATGATGGAAAAAGAAGGAATACCTAAATCTGGAGTTAAATACCTTACTTGGCAACAGGGAAGGGGTGGAGTATTAGATATGGCGACTTCTTTGATGGAAGGTGGTAAGTTAAGTGATGGGACTATTGACAAGATATTGAATAATGTATCTGAACAACAAAAGAAATATTTAGAGGGAATAGATGATAGTCAAAAGCTCGTTAGAGAGTGGCTTAAGATTCAAAGTGAAAAGATGGGGAAATACTAATGGCTGGTTTAGGTAGTGCGGCAGTCTCAGGTTTAGGAGCTTCATCGGCAGCTGCTTCTTTAGGATTGGCTGCTGCTGGCCCAATTGGATGGGCTGTTGGTGGAATAGCAGCTCTTGGTTCTTTAATGGGTGCTGGTAGTAAGCAAAAAGAAGCTCGCGCTAAGATGGGATATATTGGAGAGCAACAAGCTGGAATAGAGTCAGCTTTAGGTCAGCTTGGTGAAATAAGTGGTATGAAAACTGAAATGGCTGAGGATGTTTATGGGACTAGCCTCGGTCAAACCATGTTTCAAACTGGTCAAAATTTATATGGACTCACAAGACAAGGTCAAACAGCAGCTTCTAGGGTAGGATTTGCTCGTTCTGGTCAGTTAGAATCTCAAATGCAGAGAGGTCAAGAGGCTGGAGTAGCTGCTTTTGGATTTCAAAGACAAAGTTTACAAGATGTTCTTGGTCAAAAGTTAATGGATATAGAAGAATTTAGAGGAGGAGAAGAAGGCAGGCTTCAGGCTGAACAATCAAGACTTGCGTATGAAATGGAACAACAGAAACAAAAAGCAAGTACTGGTGGGTTTTTCCAAAGCCTATTTGGAGGATAAAATGGCGAATGGTATAAATGATATATTAAGTGTTTATAGGCAATCTTTAGCTTCTGAGAGGCAAAATAGAATGGCTGAAATGCAACTTGCGTTGTCAGCTTTACAATTTGAAGCTCAGCAAAAATTTAGAGAGTCGGGAAGAAGAAGGGAAGATGCTCTTGGCTCTTTAGAATATGCAAGTGCTTCGACTAAAGAAGCTTTATCTCAAGATTCTAATTTAATTTATTCAAAAATAGCCTCTATTAAACCAATAGCTGAAGCTGATTATGACGATACTACTGGTGCGATGAAAAAGTCTAATAAAATAGTAGGCAAATTAGAGGATTTAGGATATTCCTTAACAGATGCCACTCAAATAGTCACTATAGCTAATCAGTATGGTTTGGCTTCTAAGAATCCAGCTCTTGCTGTTGGGGCTCAACAAATGGCAATAGAACTTGGAACAAGAGTTGCAAGAGATTATGACACATGGCAGAGAGAGGGATTTGCAAAAAATACAAAAGGATACCAACCTAAGAGCCCACTTCTTACAGCTATGGAAAAATCTGGAGTCATGTATAAAGGGAGTGATGCTTTACAAAGAGATTTATCCGTAGATGCGTTTATTGGTGTTGCACAAGCTACTCAAGCTCTTGAAAATATTGAGACTGAAAGAATGGAAATGGGAACTGGTGATTATAGTTTAGATAGACCATTAACTGTCGGAGCTTTAGAAACTTCTGGAGATGTAATAGATTTTGCCGCTCTTGCGGATGAAACAGGTGTATCTCTAGGGTTATCCACACCAACAGGAGCTCCAGTAGGTGTAGATATTAAGGATGAAGTAACAGGATATTTGGAAACAGGAGGAGCAAAAGAAGGAGCTGCGGCTTTAATACCAGTTCACCAAAGGAATACTGATGCAGAAATTATGGCAAGTATTGACTTTTTACCAGATGAAGATAAATTAAAAATAGAAAAAGAACTAGCTGATTTAACTGATTTAATATCTGATAAAGTTGTTAGTCTTGATTCTTTGTATACCGAGAGAGAAGATTCAATATCAAAATATAAACTTTATGAAAACCAGCTTGACCAAGCAAAGCAAAGAAGACAGTATTTTTATGACATGGGAGATTCAGAAAAGGAACTTCAAGTAGCGAAAGAAGTAACAAAATTAAGAAATATTGTGACTGGACAGACTCAATCTAATTTAGCAAAAGAATATTACGCTTCAGATGAGGGAACTCAAAGAGGATTAGAAGGACGTGGGAATTTAAAACAAGGACTATTTGGTACTAATCCTGCGTATGAGGGAACAGTTACAAAAGAAATTATAGAACTTTCAAAAGAAATAAAAGATTTACAAATAAAGAAAGACTCTTTTGCCGCAAGATAATTTAACTCTAAGACTTAAGCAAGAATTAGAGAGAAGACATGGCAGAGCAGTTTCGGAATCTGAAATTCAAGGGTTCCTTCGCTCCAAAGGTCTTCTTGGAGGCACCCCTGCGATTCAAACTCCTAAAGTCGCTCAAATTACACAGCCTGGTCAGGCTGTTCAACCAACACAAACTAAACAATTCCCATGGTCTACTGGTGATTTTGAAGAAGAATCTGATATAAAGGGAGGGGCGTTTAACGCTCTTGGGGTTGGTCTATGGAGCGCCTTAGACACTGCCTTATTTGGAGTCCCAGGTCTTGCAGTGGAAGAAGAAGAGTTCCTTGATTTTGAAGACCCATTAGCTAAATATGCTGGTGCCATAGGTGGATTTGCAGGATTTGTAGCTGGTGCTCCTATGAAACTAGGTGCAAAAGCTGTTCAATTAGCTGCTAGACCATTCATTAGAAAGACAGGTCGTGAATCATTAGAAACTGTTGTAAGGGGAATGAAAAAGACTGGTAAGGAAGCTGGTCTTGATAGAAAAACTATTAAAGAAGTACAAGGTGGATATAGAAATTTAGTTAAGCGCTCTCAAGTTGATAAGACATTAAGACAAGAAGGAGTATTAAAGGATAAAGCTTTTGACTATATGAATAGGTATATAGACAGAGGAATAGCTGAGGGAAGTCTAAATAGGGCTCAAGGTGATGCTATTAAGAAAATGTTTGGAGATAATGTAGGAAGAAGACCTTTACAAGATTTTATAGGACTGATGGCAGAGCGTGGAATTGCTAAGAATAGTCCAAGATTACAAAGAGTTATAGGACATGCAATCAATGACGCTCTTATGTTTGGAATGATTGATACGGTATTTGAAGGAGTGTCAACTGTTGAAGACCATCATTTTGATTGGACTGCTCCAATGTGGGGAGTTGCCAATGGTATTGCTTTCTCTCAATTGGGATGGTTAAATCCAAAAGGTAAATCTGCAAAGTGGTTCCCAGATTTCAAGTCTGGAGTTAGAGCTGCCTTTGGTAAGAAGCCAATATATGCAAGAATGGGGAGTGAACATCTGGCTCGTAGAGTGAAATTTATGGGTGAATCATTAGAAGCTAATGGTGAAAGATATATTAAAAATGTAAAGCATGGCGGAAAAGAATTTGAAATAAATTTAAAATCTGACGATATTTTAAAAGAGTTTAAATCAAAGTTTGGTGATGGAGCGAGTAATGCTATGATTTCCTTTCTTGAAAGTCAAAGAAAAGAGTGGGGAAAGAACATGGTAAGGTGGTCAACTCGTGAGTCATTTGAGAATCTCTCTCAAACATGGATGAGGATGGCTGCTGGTGGAATGTTGTTTAACGCAAGGACATTTGCTGAAATGTTCATGTACGATTACGAACCAGATATACATGATATTCTTCCTCATTTTTTAATTGGAGCTTGGGTTCAGAGGCGTTCTAATCCGTCAAGATTTGATTTAAATGCATCAAGAATGAATAGGGTTCGTCAAAACCTTCATTTTCTTGGATTTGATACTCCTCAATTAACTGAAATTCCCTCTTTTGTTCAACCGAAAAATAGGTTTGAGAACAGATTTAAAGACCCAAAGATGAAACCAATTGAGGAAATTTTAAGGGAAGAAAATATAGTAACTGATAGTAATGAAATAGTAGAAACTCCTTTAGCTGCTGGAGAAATAAGTGCTATGCAAAGACCTAATGAAATGTTTAGAGCAATCTGGGATGCTGCAGATGGTATAGGACTTAAATATAGAAAGCCACTCGATTCTATTTCTATTGAAAGTCAAAAAAGAGTATTAGAAGCTATAAAGAAAACAGACCCTACTGTTAAGAGCCTTGATAATTTAGTAGAGTTCTGGGAAGAAAGAAATGTAGAGTCAACAAAAGATTTTGAGAGAGAATTTGTTGATATAGTAGAATTGATTAGAAAAGCTGATGAGACTATTAATGTTGATGGAGCTAGAGAATTAGATATAATCTTTGACCCTACTAGTGCAAAGAACTCTCAAGTTCCACATTACTTAGAAGTGAGTCCAGAATTAATTTCAAGAGCAAGAAAAGGGGAGCTTGATTTTTTAGTGGATGCTGATGGGACAACAATCCTCAAAGGAGATGCAGCTGTTGAGAAGATAATGGACATTCAAGGTGGTGCCAATAGAGTATTTGATATGGCAGAAGCTCTTCAGCAAACAAAACGGATACCAGATACCCTAGAAAAAGGAAAGAATAGAGCTATTGAATCTGAAGCTTTATTGCGTTCCATATATAAAACAATCACAGAAGCTGAAGGTAGGATTAACGATAGCTTTCCAGACAATACAAGTTATGCAGACAGGTTCTCATTTATAAATTCATTTAATGACTATGCTACTGTTCTTGTTAATAATACTGCTGTAAGGGCTGGTCAGAAAGTAGTAGATATATTTAAAACAGATAGTCCTAATCGTACAAAGCTTAGTGGTTTATTAGAGGATTCTGGATTACTAATATTGGATGAAACTACTCAAGTGTATAGGCTTAGAGATGATTATGCTAATATTAAGATTGTAAAATCTGGTGAAGGAGAATTGTCTAGCGATGAAGTAGCATCTGCTAAAAGGACTTTAGGAAAAGTATTAGCATTACAGTCTTATTCTGGAGGATATGATAAGGTAACAGAAGCTCCACCTAGAAGTATTGATATTAGTAAAGTGAGAGCTCTTGAAGCTTATTTAAAAGATTTAGGATACCCAGTTGCAGATTTACCAGGTTGGATGCATCCTCACATGGTTGATTTTATTGTAAGAGATAGAGTTAAGAGAACAGAGTTAAGTATTGAGCAAGTAGATACCATGTTTAAACTTCAGAATCATAATATGTCTGGAATTGAAGTAGCTGTTGAAGGTAAAGCTGGAGGCTTTACAGTAAAATTGATAGATGAGTCAGTTATTCCACCAACAGATAGTATTGGGAGAGTTACTTGGGAACCATATGTTAAGCGTATAAATGAATATCTGAGAAAATTAATTAAAGATGGTAAGGGTCTTGTTAAAGATGGTGGTAAAGTAAAAATTGTTGACCCTGCTTTTCTCTCTGGAATTAACATGGAAATACCAGGTAGAACTGATGTTTCTGAAAATGCAAGAGTAGTTCTTACTCAAGTTTTAAATGCTTTACCATCTAAGTTTGGTTCATTTCAAAGACAAATGGGAGAGTTTGTTAGAAATGGAAACCACGATATTGCAATTAGAGCTTTAACCGCAGCTGGAGTTTTGACGAATACTGGAAAAAGAAAGGGACAATATCAAGTACATATAGAAAAATTTAACGAGCAATTCGCCAGGCAATTTGAAAAAGAAATGAATATGTATGGGATAACTCCAGAATATGCCGAAAGATTTTACGCTGAAGAAGCTAAAGCAGCTAGAGATAGATTTGTTTCTGAAGCTGAAGCTGGTGTTTTTGATAAGAACATTACACTCCAAGAATTTTATGGTAAGTACAGAATAGATGGGCCTGAAACAGATTTAAGAACTTTAGATGTAAAGGATTCAAAAGAAATATTTGATAATTTAGTTTACCAGCCTCCAGAGTCAGCTCCAGAGGGACAAACGATAAAGCCGATGAGACTCCTTAAAAGAGATGCTATTAAAGAAATAATGAATAGGATGCATATTCAAAAGGATGGAGAGTGGAAAAAGTTAACTGAGTTAAGCTCCGAGGAACAGGGAAAAAGGCATTATGGTATATTAAGGGATATTATTGGATTGCTTTCAACTCAAAGAGCCCAAGAGTCTGTTCGTGTTATTAAGTATGAAAATGGTAGGATAGAACAATCATTTGAAACTCAGCAGGTTCAAAAGCTTAGTAGATATATGAGAGAGGTATTAGATGTACCTCATTTTAATATTGACCCATTTGCAACAGTTTATGAGGTTGTTGACGGTAGATATGTAAGGACAAGAGTAGAAAATATATATAGGACAAGTGAGAATCTCAATAGAAGCTCGAGAGAGAGACTTGAATCATTTAGAAATGAATTTGAAGCCTTGTTATCTAATGCTCAGAAGCTTCATGGTGAAAATACAGTAGGGGAAAATGGAGAGATTGGCGTAAAGGTAATGGTTCTTTCCCCAGGTTTGAACCCTATTGGTATAGAAACAAGGCATCTTACAAAGACAGAGAACAACAGAATACATGAACAGTTCCAAAGAATGAATACAAAATATGGAACTAATGAAAAGATAAGTGAAAGTGTTAGAAGTAGGATTAGAGAAGTTTCTGAGTCTATGCAAAACCCAGAAGTTATAACAACAGCATCAGAATATGAATATGCAATTAGAAGATTAATTTTTGAAAATATGTTGACTGGTTCAGATGGTAATAAGTTTTTTGTAGATTTTCTTAATGGTACAAACGCTGAAAAGACAATGAACCGAATCAAGCTCTACAACACAAAGAAATTTGTTAGAGCTGATGATGCATTTCTTAGGGATGTTGCTGAAGGGTATAGAGAGATTGGAGATGCTAAGACTGACAAAGTAATAAGAAGAATCATTCTAAATGAAGGATTCGGAGTTGCTATGTGGAATGATGAGGGATATTCAACAGTTAGAGCTGAAGTAGAAAGAATGGTAAAGAAATATAATATTGATTGGGATTATAATACACAAATAGGAACGGCTCATGAAGGTGCTTCTGCATTTGATAGTATATCTTATGTATCAAGGAATATGATGAGATATGTTCATGCTATTATAGGACATAATCCTAATTCTACTAATCCAATCAAGCCAATTATATCTTCTAGCGGTAAAGGAGCTCCATTATTATATGGTAAAACATTGTTTGTATATGCTGAATCACTTGATGGATTTTTTAAACAAAACAAGAATGTAGATATATTAACTACAAAATCTGGTTCAAAGATTTTTAATGAAGGAGCAATGAAAGAAGGTCTTGATACTAAAATGGTAAATAAACCATGGCAGAGTTTAACTGGGGAGGCAAGACCTGGAATGATGTTGGGAGCTGGTAAGGTCAGAAATATACCGATTGATGGTATTGGTCTCATGCCAGCTAAGGATGCTGATATTACACCAGCTAAAAGGGGTCAAAGTGATTATAATTATCAAGGAAATCGTGAATCTGCTGAAACATATACAAGAGATTATAAACCAGATTTAGATAGAAATTTAGACAAAATGTCATTTGTAGCTAAAGACCCTATTAGAATTAGAGAATGGATAATGAAAAGCACTGGGGATGAGGCTTTAGTTCCAGACGCTTCTGCTGGAGAAGGTCTTATGGCCATGAATAATCTTGCTTACTTTGCTTCTCTATCTAAGTTTGCTAATCCAATGAGTTATAGTCAAAATATGGTGCAGAACAAAATGTTCGGAGTATATGTAAATAGTATTATGAACAAGAAACGTTCTGTAACCAATCAGTTTGACCCAGACAATTCTCATAGGTACGGAGGAAATGCTTATATGGTTCAAATTCCAGATGCATCTATGAGATTAAATTCAACTTTGTATGACTCTAATACTGGAGAACTAAAAAGGAGAGGAGAGGTTCTACTCCCCGCTCATGAAGCTGCTATGAATTTGGATGTTTTAAGGGTTGATGGATATGAAACCAGGTTTGTCAGAGGTAAAGAAATTTTAGAGCTAAAGGATGTCGCAAGAGAAATAATAGAAAATAGCCCGAAAGTTAAAAATCCAGAGAAAGAAATAGAAAGAACAATAGAAGCTATGAACCAAATGACATTAGGAGATGTTCATGAGGTATTAGAGTCTATGAATGAAACTTTTAAAAGCGGTTTACAGGTTGGTATTCTTGTAAACAGAAAGCCTCGTACAAGACCTAACGATATAGCTCTTCTTGGGTTAAAAGGTTTCTTAAAGAAATCAGCAGGCAATTCAATTGCTTTAGGTAGTTTAGATGTGGTTAATGTATATGAAGGTGATTATGATGCTGATAAAGCTGATTATCTATTTTCAGCAGAAAGAAGCGCTTTTAAACATGCTAATAGAGCATCTCACTTTTTTGTTCAAGGAGTTGACCCGACAAGTTTGCAAAAACCTTCTTCATTTCATTTAGGAATGACACCTGGAGAAGAAGGAGATGCGGTAAGAACAATGTCTGCTAATGCAGATTTATATAAAGCTTCTATTGGCATTGTTCAAAAGGTTCCAAGAATACTTGGGTATTTATCTAAGCTTGGGTTTGTAGATGCTCAAGATACATTTACTTCAAGATTAAAGAGAAGATTACCAGATGGAACTGAATATCAGCCAAGAATTTTATTGGAAGGAGATAGGTACAGAATTGCTATTGATTATGAAAACTTAGACTTTTTTATGAGGTCGGCTCTTGAAACTCAGTATATTATTGATGGCAAGGGAGAGCTTAATGAAAATATAGCTAACGATATATCTACTTGGAGAAGGGATTTCTTATTCCCAAGATATGCAGACTCTATGGGAGCCAATGAAGTTGGTGCTAAAAATAGAGTGGGATTTATTAATGACATGAGGAGTCAAGGTCATAGTAATAATAAAAGGATAAGGATATTTAGAAAGTTTGATAAAGACGGTACAGAAGTAGGTCTTAATAGGTTAGATAGGTCAATTATTACTGAAATGATTAATGAATATTCTAATTTATTAAATTCAACTGGCAACTCATTGTTTGAAAAGACTGGCAATCAAAGGTCTCCTAAGTACACAGATGTTATGGAAGCCGCAGACCAATTTTCCAGATTCAATAAAGATATTAATACGAATTTGTATTATAGAATGAGAAGGAGAAGGATAGACCCAACAGACCCAAAGAGTAAAAAGTGGCATGAAGACCCAGACTTTGAAAGAAGGTTTGGAGTTGAAGAAAAGACATATAAGAAACATAATACATGGGGTAAAGAAACAGGTGAGATTGGTAGATATTTTGTATCCACTAAAAAAGTATTAAATAATGAAGTATATGAGAATGGAGTAGAGTTTTCTGAAGGTAGGAGAGGAGCTGTTATAGATAGAATAGTCTGGCAGCTTAAAGACGCTGACCCATTTAATCAGATAAATACACGTTCTGCTACTGGTGAAATGGTAGGTATGATGGATAGATGGTACAATTCTTTAATGGGTGGAACAGAAGCTGATTATGCGGCTAGAACAGAAGAACTTATTCATGGTATAAGAAGAGCTACAAAGGGAGAGCAAATAGCAGATGAAATAACATATTCAGCAAGAACAATCAATAAGAAAATAGGATTTATTGGAAATTTAAAGAGAAAAGTTGTCCAGATAGGCAATAATAAGAGCATGACTTACGCTTCAAGGCAAAAAGCTATTGACAAATTGAATAATCTTATTAGAGAAGTTGAGAATGAAATTAGTGGGTACCTCACTAAAAAATATAAAAAGTCAAGAAAATTTAAAGATTTAAAAAAGATTAAATATGTATCAGTTAATGAAGCAGATGTGAAAGAAGGGACTATTCAGTATGCCACTATGAGTCAAATCCAGAGGATTTTACCTTTTGCTGGTGAAAATTGGGGTCTTGGGGGGACTGCTCTTAAAGAAGTGTCTGATATAAAGAAAATAAGGCAAATGTTTTATGGCAACAGGGATAATTTGGGAGATATTATGCAATTTGGCCCAGATAAAACTGTTCTTGATAGGAATACAATTGAATTTTTAGAGAGGATGCCTCCTATCTCTAAGTTTCAAGAGGTTGAGGGAGCTTTACTTGAAAGAGGAATAAATAGATATGGAATAAATTTTCTCTATTCATTTATGACTCCAGTTCCAGACCCATATAGTATAGGTGTGTTTGAGGGTAAACCAGTAGCAGTTCCATATGGAGCGACTGGTAGATATAGAAGGGGACTAGCTCTTTTAACTAAAATTGCAACGAGGAGAGAGGGAGAATCTATTGATTGGTACAATTACGCTGAAGAAATGTCTCATGGTACTATTGAAGGTCAAGAATTAAAAACAACTGTTCCAGATTTACTTAGAATAAATCAACATGTTGAAGCTCATTTTAATAGGTTTTTCAACAGAAAATTTAATATGAAGGACTTTGTTGGAGATGTAGAGAGCGTTGACCTTGATTTAGGTATAAAATTTAAGGTAGACCAATTTAGATTGCCAGATTTTAATGAAAATTTGACCAGTATGAGAGGAATCCAATGGGCTAGAAATAAAAAGCGTATTGGTAATGGATTTAATCTTATGAACGACCATTTATTAGATTTTTATACTGATTTAATGAAATTATCAGGTAGAGAAAAAGATTTTGATTCTTATTTGAATAAAATGAGTCAGTTACAAGGAGATATGCTTGGTATGAATGTAATAGACCCTATGGAATACCTTGCTATGAGGATGCAAATGGAATCAGAAGTTAAAAAAATAGCAAGCGATGTGATTACTGGTGGCATACTCCAAGACAGAAGTAATCCAAATGTCAAAAAAATATTGGCGAATCCAGTCTATGCTCTCATGGGGGGAGCGTCGTACTTCAAAGGGTTGACCCTTGAGACGTCACAACCAGCTAATATAAAAAGATTAAGAGAATTGACGAAAGTGTTTAAAGACTTAGAATCGCATAATGAAGAAATGAACCCAGAATCAAGAAATTCCAGAGAACTAATTGAGAAAGAAAAAACGAGGTGCCCTAATATATAATGGCTATTAATTGTTCACTAACTTCAGGTAAGTATAAAGAAGTGCTTAATATAATAACGGATTGGGCTGGTAAGGCTAGGAATAAATCTCATTTTAAAGACCCTTATGAAGCTGCTATCAGAATTTTAGAGACTGAAACCATGGCTAAATTCGAGGAAATTAAGCATTTACCCCTCACAGCTGGGCAAGTTGGTTCTTTTGGTGCAAGATTAAGGGAATTAACAAGAAATGTAGAGAGTGGCAGCTTAGATAACAAGTGGGCTCAAACATTTTGGCTTCCAACTACTCAGCAAGGTAAGAAAGACCCAGTCGTAGGCAGCATTCTAATGCAAATGCAACATTCTTCATTTATATTCAGACATAATGAATTAAGGGATAGAAATTTAGCTAAAGATATTTTAGTTAATGTTAAAGAAGAAGCTGGTGTTGTTGGTCTTGGTAATAAGCTTGGAGTTATGAGAGCTGATAAAGAATATGCAAGATTAGACCAAGAGAGAAAAGACGCTATAGCAGCTTGGAAGAATGGTGAAAAGGGAGCTCATGATAGGTTTTTAGAGGTAAGAAGGGACATTGATGAGTTAGTATCAAATTCTTATTTAAAAGTAGCAGATGAGATGGTGGATATTATTGAAACAGACTTTCCAAGGTTAGCTGCTGAAAAATATAAAAAATTAAAGCCAAAAGAACAAAAGAAAGTTGATGAAGGCAATCGTAGAGTTGTCTTAACAGAAGCAGACATTAAAGACGCTCTCACAGCTAAGGGAAAAACTGTATCAGCTCCAATGTATAAAGCTTTAAAGGCTTATCAAGAGTTAACTGAGAATTTGTATCGAACTTTGAGAAAGGCTGTTGATAAGCGTTCTAATGCTATTATATCAAGACTCCAGATGAATGGTAGAAAAATAGAAGCTTCTGATATAAATAAAATTAAAGATAAGATTAATGCAAAATTGATGCCGAATTATGAGCAAGGATATTTTCCTCATTATACAAGAGATTTAAATGTTTCTTTTATGGAAGGAGCTATGGGACATATTGAGGATATGCACTCATCGGTAGACCCTTATAAGAAAACTGGTAAAAAGCCAATAAGACAAATTATAAATGATATGAATCAATATATAGATGGTCATTCAAAAAAGAGAGCCAGAGATTTAGAAAGTGGTGAATTTGACTATCAATATAGTAAAAACTTGATGAGTTCCTTAGAAAACTACATATTTGATGTTAATAGATTTAATTACGTTTCTTTTATGGATGCCCATTATATAGATGCTCTTAATTCTGTTGAAAAAATATATAAAACTGGTGGAAATGCTAAAGGGTATGCAGAATCATTGACTGGATATATTACTGATATGCATATGGCTGCTAATGGAAGTAATGATGTTAGTCCTTCTACAAGAAGTGCGATGCGGACTTTGCTTGGTTTTGAGTTCATTTCAAAACTTGGTGTAAACCCAAGAGGAGCTGTTAGAAACTTTACACAGAGATTGCTTGATTATGTTACTTGGGGGCCTGTTGAAATAAGAAAAATGAAACAACAGTTAGAAACAATTGGTATAGGAGAAGGAGCAATAGAAGAAGTTTTAAGGAAATCTGGACTTTTATTTGAAGAAGCTTCTCCTCAA
>TARA_R110002020_G_scaffold431092_6_pt1 | contig 14765 bp, 15 predicted proteins | sample TARA_R110002020 | Tara Oceans TARA_R110002020 (sample SAMEA4396489) | marine metagenome | biome: Westerlies Biome; feature: [MES] marine water layer (ENVO:01000295) within the mesopelagic zone...; material: water (ENVO:00002006), including particulate matter (ENVO:01000060) such... | reverse complement strand
TTTCTAAGTCAGCAAACGGTAAATTAGGAAAAGCATCTTGTAAGGATTCTTTAACAGTATCACTATTCAATTCCAATTTGTTAAATTTCCGATTCATAAATTCTAAAATATCGGCATGGTCATATCTTAAACACATCATCAATGCAGTTCTTCTCCCACCACCTGCTTTAATTACTTCGCCCGTTTGATTAATAACTTCCATTAAAGAAACCGCCCCTGTTGCTTCTCCTCCCGTTCCTCTTATGGGTGTTCCTCTCGGTCTAATCGGAGAAAAGTTCATTCCTACTCCACCTCCTGTTCCCGAAATAATTAGCATATCGGAAACTGCTTTAGCCCAACCTTCTCTACTATCTCCTGTTGGAACTACAAAACAATTTAGCAATTGACCTTTAGCCCTGCCCGAACCATACCATATTCTTCCACCCGGTATGAATCTGTTTTGACTCATTACTTCAACAAATCTATTTACCCATTTTTCTCTTTTTGAATCTTCGGCTTGACCTACATGATTAGCAACTCTTTGACAAGCCTCTAAATAGGTTTCCGTTTCGGATATAGCATATCTTTGTTTAAATATGGTTTCGGCAAAGTCTTTAGGCTCATAAATTTCGTTTGGATTAGTCATGGATATAACGACATTGTGAACTACTATTTAATTGAATCGGTTAGAGTTGATGAAATAACACTATTGAGTCTTATATTTCCGCCTCATAAAGTCCATTCCATACTCATCTATAAACTCAAACCCGAACTTTTTGTAAAAATTAATCAATTCAGTTCGGCTCAATCCTTCATTATCTTGTGGTATCGCATCTAATTCCATATTGACTCCAAACTTATCAGCCGATTTAATGATGATATTCATAACTTTGGTAGCATAACCTTTCCCTCTTGCATCCTTTTCCGAACCAATATAATCTAAATTCATATAAGGGTCAAAAGGATTAAACTCTAAAACAACCTTAACCTTACCTCCAAAAAAATGTAATGATACTTTTTCACTTGAGTTGAAACCACGCCAATCTTGAGGTTCACTTAATTTCATAAGGTCGGAAATCATACCCTCATACCGTTCAGCAAGAGTAAAATAATCCAAGAAAATCACCCTCTTTGGTCATTCCCTATTGCATTTCCATAAGGAGTAGCAACCTTGAGTAAAATCCTAATAGGCAATCCAATCTGTAAAGTTAAGACTCTTAATGAAGGATTAACTAACATAATTTGTGCAAATCTATGGTGTCCGTCAAGAATATAACCATCGGAACTTATAGCAAGTGTTTTATTAACAATCATAGAGCCTTGAGTAAAAGCCCCTCCACCTTTCTCCGATGGATTACCAAATTGTATGATGTTAGTAATTAATTTTTCAAGCCAAATTTCCGATTGAGTAGGTCTTAATAACCCTACACTATTCCTAACTATGGAAGCATCCACTAAATCATCTTGAATGATTCCATCTTGTAATCCAAGATAAAGATATTGAAATGCTCTTTCAGTATCACCATACAAGTCTTTCGGAGAATATAATTCATCCCTTCCTTCGGCATAAGGTCTATAAACATCTAATTGCCCCGCTATCAAAGACTTTTGAAATAAGTTTAACTGTTCGGGGTCAATAACAGGCATCTCAATTCTTGGAATATCAATAGCCGATTCACAGGCATCTTGTAAAGATTGATAACTTTCGTAAAAGTGAGGAATATAATCTTCTAATTTTTTACCACGCTTATCAAATTCCTCTTTAGCGTATTTATAGGCATCATCAACAGGAAGTGTAGTCACATTTAATTTGAAACCACCTTCGGAAGCCTCAAAAGTTTCAGCCTCCTTCTTTTCCGACTTAGCAAATGCTCTTTCTTGCCAACCTTCGGAAACCTTATCCGTAGTAATCGGTCCTCCCTTAGCCCATGTATCACAAGTTCTTGCTGAATGACACTTGAAATGGTGCATCCAACAATAACCTAATGTTCCATCCCCATCGGAAGTTTCACCCGGCATACAATCTTTCATTCTTGGCGATTCATCAAATGCTACACAATTTCCACACTTGGATTTCTTTGCCGCCTTAACAGTAGTTTTCCATTGTTTCGCAATCTTTTCCCAAAAATCTCCGGGTTCATCTACATTTAGCGGTCCATATCCAAAGTTTTTAATCGTGGCATTTCGGTTCTTAGTGTTAATAGCCACATCTTTAGTAGCGGGAGGGCATTCCATTTTTGATTCAGCCTCCGAAACAAAAGGTTCATCAGCCTCTATAAGTGGAGTCAAATTAACATATCTATCAACTTGTATTTCTAATCCTTTAATCCCATATATAGGATGATACTTAGACTCAATAGGGGCAACACTAACAGTAGCAGTAGGTTGCCTGTAAGAAGTAGAATAGTAATCATCATAGAATCCCATACCAATATCTTCGGCTTGCATAGACCAATGTTCATCATATACAGAATTAACTTTAGGCGGAGTAAAATCATTCAAAGTTTTTTGACCCGCAGGTTTCTTAGGGATAGATAGAGTATCACCACCACCAACCTTTTTCGTGGGTGTAGTTTTCTTACCTCTACCATAACTGTAAGTTGGAGTAGTTGCTCTTGCAGGTCTTTTGAATTTTCCATAAACTATTGCTAAACCTTTCAATCCTTTGATTTCCTCTTTTAGTTCTCCAATAGGCATTCCCTGTTCAGCACCTTCACCAACTGCACATTTAATTACTTGATTATCTATGTCAGTAATTACTGAAGTTTGTAATTCACAAATATCTAATATTTTTATTTTTTCTTCATCGGTGTAGTTATTTAATGCTTGAACTAAATCTTCATAATACATTTCTTGTTCACAAAAGTTATTTTCATACATCAAGAAATCAATCTCACTATATGCTTCACCTGTAAAATAAATGAGATGGTGTTGAGTTTCTTCAACTATTTCATGTTTTGCACCATCGGGCAATAACTCGCCAATTTTTTCCCAATCCTCTTTTAAGATTCTAATAACACCTGCTTTATAGGTAGGGTGAATTGTTCCATCTTGTCTTGTAAATGTTCCACTTCTTGTTCCTTTCGCTCTATCTCCCTTCTTTTGAACCTTTTTTGGTTTATTAGTTTTAGAAGCAGGTTTATTTACTTTTATTTTTTTATCTTGTGAGAATACTTGAATTATCCCAACATGAGGGGGGCTTTGCTTTCTTTGATGTTTTTTACATTGTTTTCGTGAGTCGTATTTTTGACCACAAGTTGCACATTGAAATCTTATACGGCTCATAATTCATCAATCTCCTTTCATATATTTAAGCATTACTATGTCTAACCCTCATTAGTGGCTCTAAGTATTTCAACTGCTTCAAGATAAAGTCCAAAGTATTTTTGCCTAATATTTTCTATTAGTGCCTTTGAAGAATCTAAAAAGTTATCCGATATGTTTCTATCTTGAATCCAACTTACCGGACTTAATGTAATTAAAGGAACTGATAACAATAACTCCTCAACTCCTATAACCTCAACTTGATTACAAACATACATATCATAACCTCTATATACTGTCAAAAGCATTTGACTTGCGAAGTATTTTAAGATTCTATCTTGCTCATAATCATCACTCTCCGGCATTAATCTTCTTCTTGCTTCATCTTCGCCATATCTAAATGCTATATTATTGTAGTAAGTTTTATTAAATCTTTCATAAGCACCTTTGGATAATGCTTCTAATTTTGTCTTAAATTCATCAAAATCCATATTTGTTTGATTAGATAAAGATAAGGCTAAATCAATAAAGTTTTCGCTTATTTCCGTATCATCATTAAAAATTATTTTTTCCATCTCTCTACTAATATCTCTATTTATGAGTTCCGCATTTGATACAAAAGTTATAGAATTAAGATAAAGTAAATCTAACACATCTTCCATATTATTTAGTGATTTTATTTCCCCCGTAGAAGAATCCGCATACAAATAATTAGGCCAACATTGTATAATCCTCCTATTTCTTGAGTTTAGATTATCATACATATTGCTTCTACCTCTATAATTTGAACCTACAAGATAAGTATTAGAGTTGGATTTAGCATAAGACTTTATCTCATTCATGGTATTTATAATTTCAGCCACGCTTTTAGAACTTTTCATCTTTGCATTCAGTATAGCCCTTAAATCACTATTTGACATTCCTAATCTCCAAGTTTCAATAACTACTTCATTATCTTCATCTTCTTCATTAATATAATTTTGAGCATTAGTTGGCGTGATAAGATATATGGCATCATAATTAAATGTTGAAGCACTATCTTTTGCTTGCATATATCCGTTATCATCGGAGTAATTTCTTAGGTTTCTTTCATCGGGATTATTCCAACCCCATAGTTTTTCTAAATTAGTATCTCCATTATAAATAGTAATGAACTGTTCGGAAGCATAATTAAATCCATCTCTTATTTTAGGTAGATTTTCATTAAATATCTTTATCCATTCATCATAATCAATACCAAATTCCTGTTTCTTATCCTCATTCCATAATTGAAATTCAAGTTCAAAAGAATTAGTATTGGAATTATATCCGCTTGTTATTCTAAAGTCCGTCATGTGAGGACATTGTTTTAAGTTTTCTATAAATTTTCTTTTTTGTGTAGGATTTTGGAAATTAGTCCAAATAGCACTTTGTAAATCCCTTGATGGTCCTCTTGTTTCATTTGAAATCCCTAATGTAGTTGTTCCACTTTTAACAATGATTTGGAAATTTTCAATACCTAACATATAGGCAACTGAATTAGCCGTTCCTTCTTCGCTAACAGTTAGCGGTCTGTATTTGGCTTCATAAATGTTAGCGTAAGAATAAAGTTGAAGGTATCTTTTATATTGTGTTTCATAATATTCTCTACTTACGCCTCCAATTTCAACAGTTCCATCATCTAAATTTTGATAATAACTCTTTAAAAACAAATCATTCTCTTTGATATAGTTGTAAAATCCATCAATGTTAGGGGTTATTAGTCTTGCACTTCCAAATCGGGCATATCCCGAATTAGTAAGTTGAAAGCCCCAAAGCCCATTCAAGAGTTCATCATTCTCTACATTAGTTTGTAAGCCTCTAAATAGAATAAATGGTTTATCTTGAACAATTTGAGGGAAATCGGGTATGCTACCGGATTCGGATAAATTTCTTTCATTTGCACCATCGGAGGCTGAAGGCAATCCACTACCCCATCTTCGCCTTCCGGCTCTTATGAATTGAGTTGTGTCACTATTATTTGAGTAAAATTCACTAAATCTTTGTGGGTATTTTGATTCTCGCCTACTTCTTGAAGCCATATAATCTCTAAAATCCTTATTCATTACTTCGTAAGCCTCTCTTGATGAATCCGATGGCATAGGAGTAATTACTTGATTTATCATTTTGTTTAAATATCTATTATAAGTTCTTGAAGGTAGTTCATAATTTTTTAGAATACTTAGAGGGTATTGTTTAGAAACTAAATCAAATATTTTAGCATTTACAAGATTAGGATTCATTTTCAAGTTATCGTGATTATACCCCTCATTCCAAATATATTTAAGTAATCTTCCCTTTACTCCTTTATTTTCGCTTATGGAAGCGTCAAATTGGCTAAAAGCCGAACTTAATTCGTTTGGAGTTAATGTTTCATTCCCTGTATTCAAATATTCAAGCATTCTTTTATATCCAACTGATTGTTGTTCGGGTTTTTGAACAATTCTTTCCATCATTTCATTAGGTGTATTAGGGTTTTGAGCAAGACCTCCCACAAACTTTTTAAGTATTGGTAAGGCATAACTCATTTGAGTTTGAATATCATAATCATCAAACTCTTCCGGCTCTAAACTTCGGTAAGGTCTTTCTCCTTCCGGTGTAAAAATACTACCAAGTTGAGAATTTAATACTACACTTTCAAATGCGTAAAATAAATCATCATCTTTAGGAAAATTTTGCATAAACTTAATGAGTGGTGGGAAATAACTTGTTAAAACATCTCCACTTTCGTAAAATGATTCCGTAGTATCAAACCAATCATCAGCATAATTAGAAATTAATCGCCAACAAAACGATAGTGGCAATCCTATCCTTTCTTGATTTAATTCTTGAATTGATGAGAGTAGTTGGTTTCTTGCCTTACTTGCGCTCATCTTATTATCGGAAAATTTGCCTATTTTGTTTGGGCTATTTAGATTACCAATTTTTCGGGCAAAGGTATTAACATACCTTAACGCATCTCCTTCTTTAATTATTTCGGCTAATATAGGATAAACTTCTTCGGGAATCATCCTATCTCTAAATCTATCATCATTAACTTTCATATTTTGAGGATAACACAAAAATGCAGTAGCATACTTGCCCATTAATTTAGCATCATCAATTGAAAGCATATAATTAAACAAGGCTTCCAATTCATCAGCATCATCACATGAAACGACATAAGTTAAAAACAAGGTAGCCGAAGTATTAGGCTTATTACCTTCTCTAAGTAAATCTAATACCTTAATAATATTTCTGTTAGTTCTTAATGTATGTTCTAAATCAATTCTTTGAATTTTTGATAGATTCCACAATTGATTATAACCTATGTCATTATACTTTTTAGGAAAATATATAGTTTGATAAATTAATGGAGTAATAGATGTATATATTGGGCTTGCCTCTTCCGGTGTTGATGTAATATATCCTAATCCATCTGTTGTTATATCTTCTACGCCTCTAAATGATTGTAATGACCTTGTGCGCTTACTAAGCCCCATTGAATTATTTTCAATAGATTGTTCAATTTGTTTCACCACTAAGTCAAATAGTAGGTCGGCATTTTCTTGACCTATATTTTTTTGCCTCATTAAACCAAAACAAGAAACCATAATCTTTTCATTAAATTGAGAACTACTCCACGATTCTCCTCTTTCTTCTCTTTCTCTTTCACACCAAATAATGAAACCTTTAACCATTAAATCTAAATAAGATGAAGGAAGGTAGCCAAAACTCATTTGAGAACCCACATTCCTCCCCATAGAGTTCATAGCATACCATTGATTCATAATTAAATGTAATTCCCAACCTCCTAAGCCTACTTGAATTTCACCTTCCTCATCATAAGTGTTTTCAAAAAGTTTAAGGTAGTGATTAAAAACCGTTTCATAAACTTCAAGACTACATTCCATAGGGTGATTCAATATAGTTTGATAAATATTTTTTTGGTCTTGAATAGAAGCCTCAATAAAGTATGAATCAAAAGTTTTAATATTTTCTATCATCCAATTAAAATTACTGAAGGTATGAGATATAAGCATACTTACAAGGGATATTCTATCTTCAATGTTTTCTAATTCCCATAGCCTTCTCATCATGCGTGAGCAAATTCTTCTATCCGACCAAATCATAGGATTTTCAGCAATTGATACTAAAACTGCATCATTGGTTGTTTGATTTATTAAATCTCTAAGAGAATTAAATGAAAAAGCATTCGGGTCTGCATAGTTTATATCTTCCATACCACCAATGTTTGAGGGGTCTATATTCATACCAAAAGCAAGAGAACTGTAAGTAATGTTTCCTCTACCGCCCTTAACATCGGAATATCCTTGATAAGAATATGGAGTATAGCAACTCCTATAATCCCATAATCCCTCTTCAGTTAAAATTTTAACTATTCCATTACCCACCGTTGTTTTCCAAGTAGGGTTTTTAGTCATACCTGTTTCGTTATCTATGTTTCTACCATAGATTGAATTTTCAACCCCCATTTTCACCCCAATATCATTCCCACTTGCATCCTTTCCAATACCCCACCTCATCATAAATCTACCTAAGCACTTTAAAATTGCTTCCGTAGTAAATTCAATATCTCCGGTTTCTTCATTCAAAACATCTTTTGTTTGATAAATTAGAGCAATACCATTTCCATATTGAATATCACTAAATGGTCCATTACTGCGATAAGATGAGTTTAATTTTTCACATGAATCCGACCCATACAATCTATTTTCGGATTTACACAATATTTCCACAGGGTCATTAGTGATTCTAATAATAAAATCACCTGCACTTGATTTAGGGAATCTCATACCTTCCTTTACTCCTTTTGCTTTAGGTGAATTGTTTATCATCCAAGCGGATAAGTTTGCATCTTCAGTAATAAGTTTTGAACCTATTAGTTTTGCATAATTAATTTCTTTAGTTTTACTAACTATTCCTTCATTACCTATGAATTGAGGTTCTTCCACTTCATAACTATCTATTAAACTTGTTAATTCTTCATCGGAAAGTGATTGTAATTCATCTACTATTTCTTTAACTCTATTTTGCCAAAAACTTGCATTAGTTCTATAATATGTAAATACTTGATTATTTTTTCCTTTTTGCATCATCCTACTAAATAATTGACCGGAGGTTCGTGAATTTAGTCTTTCCGGTCCGTTTAATTCATTAAAGGTATTTAACACAAATCCATAACATTGTGATTCAAGAATAGTATCTGTTAAACTTAGTTCAGCCTCCGCAGGTTCACATACTACATACTTTACTAAGTCTGTATTATTCATTCCTTCGGGAAAATAATATTCTATTCTTTCTCCTATTTCTATATCAATTATGGCCTCTTCACCCGTTAAAGGGTCAATCAATCCATAGGGAGAGTCCATTATTTTTTTACATATTTCTTCAAGTTTAGCATTTCTTTCCGCAGTAATGCTTTCATCAACTACTACTAACCGATGTAATCCGTTAATTTGATTAAAAACTTTATATCCGCTTGTTTGATTAGATTGACTATTAACGGTGCTAATTCTTTTTTTCAATGCCTTTCTTAGTTGCCCCTTTCTGCTTCCTTTATGGTCGCTTTGAACATAAGTGGAGGCTTCCGGCTTCCAATTTTGACCTCCATGTTCATTCTTTGTAAATCCACTTCTCCCTGCATAAGAGTAAGGGTGGATGGGAACTCGCTCAAACTCCTCTACAATTTTATTATACCAATAATCTACTAAGGCTTCCCCTTTAGGCATTTCTTCGCCTTCCCAATATTCTATTTGATTAGGTTGAATTTCATTTACCTTTAGAATAGTATCTACTTGGTAATTAGTAGCCATAATTGATTTTAGTATGCTTTGATACTTAATGATTATGGTTATCCTCTTTTAGTAAATAATGTAGGCTCTCTACCTTTTTTGATAATTTTTATATCGGGGTCAGTTTTGAACTTTACTGCTATCGCTTTTTTAGTAGGCATTTCTCGCCTTCCAATATCTAATAATCTACATATAATTTGGTCAGCCGTAATCCATTCTCCAATCCTCATTACTGATTTTGCCGCTTCAAAGTTAGTTGGTTTAGTAGTCATAGTAATCAAACTCTCGGTGCAACCCATGATTTCATATTAATACCTGCCTTTGAAGTCCATGAAAACTCAACTGCGCTATCTTGTTTCCCTCTCAAATTTAAATCTCCACAACCTAAACTCAATGCCCTATCTAAATGTTCAACCGAAAAAGTAGTCATAGACATATAATCAGCAGGGTTTAAAAATGATTCTTCTAAATCTTTAGATATTCTTACTGAACCTTCATCAGTTTCGGAAGCAAGAACTAAACGACCATCAGTTATAATATCAAATAAATGACCCTTTCCATTTGAGGCTTTAATAAACTGTTGCATAGTAGTATAATCTATTTTAGCCTCATATTCGGGTGCAATAGAAATTATAGGTATTTCATTCAAAAGTTCCGACCTAATCAATCTAATATCTCTATTCAATATACCTGCTTTTGTTTCCAATTTATTAGAGCCTTCTCTATACACCAAAATGAGGGATTGACCTTTTTTGAGGGTTTTTGTTATATCCTTTAACCTTGATATGACGATTCCTACCCTTACTTGCTCATCACTTACATCTTCTTTACTTACATTGTAGTGATATGAAATGAAATTTTCACAAGAGATATTTAGTTCTACTACTCTTGCTTTGTAAGGGTCGCTCACTCTCACAAACATTTGATTAGGGTAGAAAATGAAGATTGCTTGCTCATCTGTATTTTCAATTCCTTTAACAATTTCTTTAGCCATTTCGCTACTTATTTCTACTCGTAGTTTCTCTTCTGTATCTCCTTGATTACTCATATTATCAAATTGAGTTTTGAAGTATTTATACTTTTCCATCAAGATGTATTATCAAATATTATTTCTCTTTCAGTATTACCTTCCCATTCCTCACTCATAAATGCCTCTATCTTATCTACTTGATTATGCCATCTTTTTTTCTCATCAACTTCTTTTGCTTTGTGAATATTTTTCACAAAATCATCTAATGAATTAAAATGATTATACAATGATTTAGACCTATCAATTGTTATGCCGGGTATTAAACTTAGTATGTTGTGATACACATTTCTTGAGGATTTCATTATTTTTGTTTTCCTTACTAATGTTTTGTAATCTCCACTATCAATTCTCTTATTAAGGTAATGAAAGTAATCTACTGTTTTCTTTTTAGAAGAAGTATAAACAACAGGGATAACTTCAAGACTCATCCTATTTAGGAATGTTTGTAATCCTTCTAATTGATTATATTTTCTACTCCTAAATAATCTTGAACCCGATTTATTTCCCTCTATGAGTAAAATATATTCATCAAATGCTTCAACCATATTTGATACTTGAATTTCTAATCTTTTACTCATCCATGAGTTATAGGCATCATCCCATGTCTTTCTTTCAATGACAATTTTTCTACCACCTTCAAATATTAAGTGAAAATCTCCTTCCTTTAACGGCTCTACTTTTGAATCCTCTATATTTTCTTGGAAATATTTAGGTTCATAAGTGTCAATGATAACTTGCATGACTTAAAATTAGTTCTTAACTACTTAAATGATTTTAAATCAAATGTGATAAAGTTTTAAATATCATAACATACTCCGCACATCATGGCAAAAGTATTATCCGACCACCAAGAAAGCGAATTATTCTTAGGTGTTAGGGGCGAAGTAGAAATCAATCTAATGTTAGGTAAAGCGGAAAAAGAAAGAAACAATTGGCTTTTTAGATATTACAAAGTTAAATCCAATAAAAAGAAAGCAATTGAATGCCTTAGAAACATTAAAGCCCTTGAAGGAGTAATAAAAACTCTCAAATGGGTATTAGGTTCAAAAGAGATTGACCATCCACTAAACTAATCTAATAATGTTCCTAATGTCTTAACTTCGGCATTCTTAGAATCTAATATATTATAACCAAATCTCTTAAATCCTTCAATGAAAATTTCATCAATATAGCAATTATCTATGGAACAAAAATCAAAGAATAAATTTGGCAACCACTTTTTATTTTTAATGTCAAGGAAACTCAAAGTATCTGCATAAAGATAACTAAAATTATACTCTTCATTATGAAAGTTAAACTCCGACCCTGTTTCTTCATTGACTAATTTCACCTTACACATACCCATCATAATTCCTTGTATGTCAAGTTCATTCAAATGATTAAGTTGATTAATTTTAGGCTCTAAAATATCAACCATCATAGATTGCAGGTTATCCTCTTGACTTTTGATTTGTGGTTTATCAATCTTCATTACGATTCACCACTCTAATTTCTTTAATTTCTACCCACTTTCTACTTTCCTCATTTGATGCCTTTTTGTCAAGATAATTATTATATTCCTCGTCAAAATCAGCCACTACACCTTCATTTTGTAAAATAATCTTATGTGAGTGTCTAAACATATAACCCATTTGCCTTATTTCTCTCAAAAATGCGTTTAACCCTTTATGGGCGTATTCATTATTAGGATTAGTCATTTCAACATATTCGTCAAGAGTAAATTCGTTTATCCATAATTCCATTATCAATCACCGTAGTAATTAAGATATTTACTTAGACCTATTTAAGTGATATGGTAAGGAATCTTAGATATTCTTTTCCAAAGATTAATTTCTTCCCTCTTATCTTCACCAATAATATCATAAGGTATTTCTTCTATTGTTCCATATTTTTGTAGTAATTTAGAGGCGGTTTTCAATCCGATTCCCTTCACACCCGGTATATTATCCGATGAATCTCCCGCCAAAGCCTTTAAATCAAGATATTGATGTGGTTCAATTCCAAACTCCTCTTTAAAATCATCAACAGTATAAAATTTAGTAAAGTCATGGATTTTAATATTAGGAAGAACCATCAATTGAAATAAATCCTTATCCTTTGTCATAACAATTATTTCATCATCAGTAGGACAATCAAAACATATTCGGGCAATAATATCATCAGCCTCCATTAATTCATCATATTCATAACTCCAATATTCCTGTATATTGTGAGGGTCAAATCCACATTGTTTAATCCTGTTTCTCACATCAATACCCTTATGTTTATCGGATTTTATATCTCCTCTCCGGTTCATTTTATAGTCGGGATAGCGTGAACCTCTTGTTCTCCTTCCGTATATGCCATCATAACATACTACTACCTTGCGTGGAAACATCATTTCTTGAATCCTCATATTCAAATACCCAATATCATAGGATAGTATTCGTTTCAAATTAGCCATTAACTCATCTTTCGTAATGTGCCTTTCTTTGCCTTTATTCCACCAATATCTCATGTTTTTCTTTTTAGAATATCTTGACCAATGGTTTTCAAACCTGCCAACAAAATATCCTCCATCTATGAGAATTAAAGGCATATCAAGAACTTCAAGTTCCCGCCATATAATGCTTTTCCCTTCAAAGTTTTTTTCTTCCATAGCCACAACCGCAATAGTATGTGCCTTTATCTAAAACCATTTCTTTAGTTCGCCATTTAGTAGAGCAAACAGGGCATTGTGATTCCGTTAGGCGATTTTCATTCTTTTTTATCATTTCCATCAACCTTATTATCACTATAATCAATGGAAATAATTTCTTCATCATCTCTTGCCATTGTTTCAGTAATATCTTTCACTTTGACTTCAAAAAACTTATTGCCTTTTCTAATCTTGATTGTAGCATTAACATTATCAAGGCTATCTTCATCAATACTTTTTAGAGCAGTTTTTACTAAGTCTTTAATTGATTTTGTTCTTTCTCTTTGCTCATAAGGCTTGTAAGGTTCATAAGGGTTATTTCTATACCTATCGTCAATATCATCTACTATTTTATTCCAATTATCAAAAAAACTAAAAAATGTCTTATCTGTCATTTCAATTCCTCTTAATTGTGTATTACTACAATTACCTATTTAAACTTTAGTATGTGTAAGAACCATTAGGAGATTTAACTGAAAGCAATCTTACGGCTACATTGTTTCCTTCAGCCTCAATACCGGGATTTTTAGAATTTGCTACTAAAGTTCTTGTATCTCCCGATTGTAAATCTTTTACTCTAACTTTCATTTGAGAATCATTATTTACAATAACATAAAATCCATCTCCTTCTTGAAGTATAACTACATTTCCATCGGGATTCCAACTTCCTCCTATTGAAAAGTTAGCATTTAACATTTCCAAAGGGTCAGTATCAAGTATTTGTTTCAAACTTGGTTTTTCTTCAGCCCCAAAATTCAATATATGATGGTCAAATGAACCATGTCCGAAAATCACTTTAATCACCTAAGCCCCATTAAAATTAATAATGCCCCTGCACCTAAACCTAAGTAAATTAGATTATCATTATTTTCATCTCCCTCATATTCACAAGTTCCATCATCTACGGTTGCCGTTTCATCATAGTTTGTAGCAGTATCATCCATGCAACCTTCAACGGGAGTTCCATTATTATTTCCATTATTATTTCCATTAGAGTCAGTTCTACTAACATTATCATTAGTTATTCCATCAATGAAAGTCATGGCTTTGGATTCCGCAATTACCCTGTCGGCATTGATTTCGCTAACGACTTCACTCATATAGATATTTTCTTTAGTAATGATGTTCTCAAAATCCGTTCCAACAACGGTTGTTTTCAATTGATAATCCCATTTCGCAACAGGATAACCCTTAAGGTTAAATTCGGGTAAATCATGTTTGATGGTATATCCACCATATAATATTTCATTGTCATTGGAATCACTATTAAACACATGACCGTAGTTAAAGTTATCTACACCGAAACTCACTTCAATCACCCAACTTAGATAATTTTTTCTTCAAAGATTTAAACCTAAATCTGTAATATACTGCAAGTATAGAAACTGCACCAAAGGCATACATGGTAAATTCATCAACTTTGATTTCTTTATCACCTATTTTCATGCTATCGCCTTCTTAGTATTTAACCTTTTTGATAATTAAAGGTAGCGGTTAGTAAATTATTATGATATAATCGTTTTTACTAAATATAATCCCACTATTCCTATTACTAAAGGAGGTCCAATAAAAATGAATGGATATACGGCTTTTTGTATTTTTCCCTTTCTTTCTTGTTGTGCCATTCTTTCTTCACAATCACTTACACAATTCGGGTTATTAGAATCTTCACATTCATCTTCACAAGTGGGAATTGTGTATTTACAACTTCCATCTCCATAATCCGGTTCGGTGGCTTCTTCATTGTAATTATCGGCTAATGAGTCCATGCAACCTTTAATCGGAGTTGATTCAGTTTCACCATTAGTTTCATCATTATTTTCAGTCCTAAAGAGTTTCATTAAATCATTATATCCAAAAACATTATGTCCGAACATGGCAATCAATTTCCTTTTAACTTTTTAACGATGAATATGGCTACAAGCCCTCCACCTAATAGAAACCAAAATTTTTCATAAATTAAGCCTTCAATGTTAGCAATTGTTTGTTCTCTACTCATCAT
>TARA_R110002020_G_scaffold15611_5_pt1 | contig 14777 bp, 13 predicted proteins | sample TARA_R110002020 | Tara Oceans TARA_R110002020 (sample SAMEA4396489) | marine metagenome | biome: Westerlies Biome; feature: [MES] marine water layer (ENVO:01000295) within the mesopelagic zone...; material: water (ENVO:00002006), including particulate matter (ENVO:01000060) such... | reverse complement strand
CCGGCGGCGTGCTCTTGGCCCCGATCAGCGGGGCGCCCGGCTGGCTGGAGCAGCCGGCGAGCACGGCCAGCAGGCATGCGCCGGCGACGGCCGACGGCAGGGCGCGTGGAAGCCTGGGAAAATTACTCATCATGGCGCGGGGTTTGCACTCGTCTCAGGTTGTACAGACCGTCATGATCTGTCGTAGGATTTCGTCCAAGCGGGGCGGAAGCGCGGCATCGCAGCGTTCCCTTCGATTTCGGGACGCACGTCACGCCCGGGCCATACCGGACCCCTAGTGTGAATGGCCCATTCAGAGACGCCGGGGAAGATACGCCCTATGGACGATAAACGACCCGACCCGATCCTGCAGTACATCGTCAACAATCCGGAGACCTTCGCGGAGAACCTGGCGCGTGTCCTGGAACAGGGCGGCAAGGCGCTCGCCGCCTATCTCGAGCCGATCGAGAAGGGCGAGGTCAAGGCCGACTATGGGGACGAGATCAACGACTGGGTCAAGACGCTGTCGCACGTCGGCCAGTACTGGCTGTCCGATCCGTCGCGCGCCATGGACGCCCAGACCCGGCTGTGGACCGGCTACATGTCGGTGTGGAACACCACCCTCAAGCGCATGGCCGGCGAAGAGGCCGAGCCGGCCGCCACCCCCGATCCGCGGGACAAGCGCTTCAAGGATCCCGAGTGGTCGGAGAACAACTTCTTCGATTTCCTCAAACAGCTCTATCTCGTCACCAGCCGATGGGCGGAGAACCTGGTCGAGGAAGCCGAGGACATCGACGAGCACACCCGCCACAAGGCGGAGTTCTACATGCGCCAGCTGGCCAACGCGCTGTCGCCGTCCAATTTCATCCTGACCAATCCCGAGCTGCTGCGCGCCACCGCCACGTCCAACGGCGAGAATCTCGTGCGCGGCATGAAGATGCTGGCCGAGGACATCGAGCGCGGCGGCGGCACCCTGCGCATCCGCCAGACGACGCTGGAGGGCTTCGAGGTCGGCAAGTCGCTCGCCACCACGCCCGGCAAGGTGATCGCGGAGAACGACGTCCGCCAGCTGATCCAGTACGACCCGACGACCGAGACGGTGAAGCGCAAGCCCATCGTCATCGTGCCGCCGTGGATCAACAAGTTCTACATTCTCGACCTGACGCCGGAGAAATCCTTCATCAAGTACATGGTCGACCAGGGCTACACGGTGTTCGTGGTGTCGTGGGTCAACCCGGACGAGAAGCTCGCCGAGAAGACCTTCGAGGACTACATGCGCGAGGGCATCCTGGAGAGCTTCGACCTGGTGCAGAAGGCCGCCGGCGAGGAGAAGGTCGACGTCATCGGCTACTGCGTCGGCGGCACGCTGACGGGCGTCACCCTCGCCTACATGGCCGCGACCGGCGACACCCGCGCCGACACCGTCACCTTCCTGGCCACCCAGGTGGATTTCACCCACGCCGGCGACCTCAAGGTGTTCGTCGATCCGGAGCGGCTGCTCCTGCTGGAGGAGCGCATGCGGGAGAAGGGCTACCTGGAAGGCGAGCGCATGGCCTCCGCCTTCAACATGCTGCGCTCCAACGACCTGATCTGGCCCTACGTGGTCAACAACTACATCAAGGGCCAGGAGCCGTTCCCGTTCGACCTGCTCTACTGGAACTCCGATTCCACGCGGATGCCGGCGGCCAACCACTCCTTCTATCTCCGGCAGTTCTACCTGGAGAACAAGCTGACCCGGGGCGAACTGGAGATCGGCGGCGTCCCCGTGAGCCTCGGCGACGTGAAGATCCCGGTCTACAACCTCGCCACCCGGGAGGATCACATTGCCCCTGCCCGCTCGGTCTACGAGGGCAGCAGGCATTTCGGCGGCGACGTGCGCTACACGCTGGCCGGCTCCGGTCACATCGCCGGCGTCGTCAATCCGCCGAACAAGAACAAGTACCAGTACTGGTCGGGACCGCCGGTCGAGGGCACCTACGAGGCCTGGCTGGAAAAGGCGACCGAGCACCCGGGCTCCTGGTGGCCCGACTGGATCGCCTGGATGGAGGAGCACGCGCTCGGCGACGACGTCCCGGCCCGCAAGCCCGGCGGCGACTCCTTCAATCCGATCGAGGATGCGCCCGGCCGTTTCGTGCGCGTCCGCTACTAGATCGCGCCCCGTTCGCGCGCATCCGGGGTGTTGATCGGCGCCCCCCATCTGTCGCATCGTTGCATCCGGACCGGCTGCGCGCGAAAGCGCGGGATCGCGCACGATCGCGCACCCTACGGCGCCCTGCGCGTTGCGCGCTTGCGTGACGCAGATCGCAGCGGGCTGGCACGCGCCATGCTGGAGTGCGCCGGACGCCCGGACCGGCGAATGGTGGTCCGGGATCGTCGACCGGTGTCGATGGGGTGACGGAATGATACTTCTCAGGATCTCAAAGGTCGTGCTGACGGCCGGACTGGCGATCTTCGCCTTCCTGGTCACGTTCGGGAACGTGACGGACTACGGCAGCAACTGGATGTTCATGCACCACGTGCTGGCCATGGACACGATCCTGCCGGAGTCGACCCTGAAGTGGCGGGCGATCCGCAGCGAGGAGGCGCAGCGCACCGCCTACGCGCTGATCATCCTAGCGGAGGGGTTGACCTGCCTCGCCTTCGCGATCGCGACCTGGATGATGGCGCGGGCGGTGACGGCGTCGCGGGCCGCCTTCCAGCGCGCCAAGTCGTTCACCGCCGTCGGCGTGACGCTCGGCTTCCTCACCTGGTTCGTCGGCTTCATGGCCATCGGCGGCGAATGGTTCGCCATGTGGCAGTCGGAGCTGTGGAACGGACAGGAAGCCGCGTTCCGCTTCTACATGACGGTGCTGGTCGTCGGCATCTACGTCCTCGTCGACAACGACGGGGAGCGCGCGCAGCATCTGTGACGCCGCGCGCGGCCCGGGCGTCGGCCGGCCGCGGTAGGCCGGGAGAGGAACGCCCTCTCCCGTTCGCGGGCCCGGCCCTTACGGGAACAGCGCGCCCTGCTCCAGACCGGTGGTCTCCGGCAGACCGAGGATGAGGTTCATGTTCTGAACCGCCTGGCCGGAGGCGCCCTTGACGAGATTGTCGAGGGTCGAGATCACGATCGCGCGGCCGGGCCGCCGGTCTGCCACCACCCCGATCTGCACCATGTTCGACCCGCGCACGTGCCGCGACTGCGGCACCTGGCCGAGCGGCAACACCGTGACGAACGGCTCGCCGGCATAGCGGTCGGCAAGGATCCCATGCATGCCGGCGGCGTCGACGCTGCCCGCCGCGCGGACGTAGATGGTCGCGTAGATGCCCCGGTTCATCGGCGCCAGGTGCGGCGTGAAGCTCGCCTTCACCTCCCGTCCGGCGGCGGCGGAAAACTCCTGGTCGAGCTCCGCCATGTGGCGGTGCTGGCCGACGCCGTAGGCGTGGATGCCTTCCGACACCTCCGAAAACAGCATCCCCTCCTTGGCTGCCCGTCCGGCGCCGGTCATGCCGGTCTTCGCGTCGATGACGATCTCGTCCGCATCGATGGCGCCCGCCTCGAGCAGCGCGATGAGCGGCAGCTCGGCGGTGGTGGTGTAGCAGCCGGGATTGGCGACCAGCCGGGCGCCGCGGATCTTCTCGCGGTGGACCTCGACCAGGCCGTAGACGGCTTCGGTCTGCAGCTCCGGCGCCTTGTGCGGATGGCCGTACCACTCCGCGTAGGCGTCGAGGTCGGCGAGCCGGAAATCGGCCGACAGGTCGACGATCTTCAGGTCCGGCTTGCGCGCCAGCAGATCGGAGATGACGTCCTGGGTGGTGCCGTGGGGCAGCGCGCCGAACACGGCGTCGATGCCGTCGAGATCGATCTCCTCGATCTTCTGCAGGACGGGCAGATCGACACCGGCGAACTGCGGAAAGACGTCGGCCATGGCGCGGCCGGCCTTGCTGTCGGCCGACAGCGCGGCGATCCGCAGGTGCGGATGGCGCAGCAGCAGGCGGACGAGCTCCGCGCCGGTGTAGCCGGACGCGCCCAGGATGGCGACGTTGATGGTCTTGGACATGGGTGGCCTCCTCGAGGCTTCGCGCCCGCGATCGGGCGACAAGACGGGTTGATCTGGCGTGGCCGAGCCGGCCGGTCCGCCGGATCGAGCTACGGGACGTGGTGCGGAGAGCGGGTGCGCAGCCGCCGAAACGCGCCTCGCGGAAGGCGCCAGTCTCGCGAACGGACCTCAGGCGGCCGGCGCACCCTTGTGTCGTCGTCGCTCGGCGTACATCCCGATATAGGACATCGCAACCGTTGCCCCCGCGATGGCGGTGATGTCGGCGTGGTCGTACGGCGGCGAGACCTCGACCACGTCGCCGCCGACGAAATCGAGGGACCGCAGGCCGCGCAGGATGAGCAGCGCCTCGCGGCTGGACAGGCCGCCCGCCACCGGCGTGCCGGTACCCGGCGCGAACGCCGGATCCAGGCAGTCGATGTCGAAGGTCATATAGGCCGGCCCGCCGCCGACCCGCGCCAGAATGCGCTCGATGACGGATGCGCAGCCAAGCCGCGCGACCTCGTCGCCGTCGATGATCTCGATGCCGCACGTCTCCGGCGCGTGGGTCCGGATGCCGATCTGGATCGAGCGGGCCGGATCGACGATGCCCTCGCGCACGGCCCGGGCGACGAAACTGCCGTGATCGATGCGGCCTTCCTTGTCGGGCCAGGTGTCCTGGTGGGCGTCGAACTGGACGAGCGCCAACGGGCCCCTGCGGGCCGCATGCGCCCTGAGGAGCGGCAGCGTGACGAAGTGATCGCCGCCAATGGAGAAGAGATGGCAGTCGCGATCGAGAATCGCCGCCGCCTGGGTCTCGATCTCGCCCGGCACCTCGGCGTGGAAGCCGAAATCCAGCGCGCAGTCGCCATAGTCGACCACGGCGAGCGTCTCGAACGGATCGGCCTGGAAGGGATACTGCGGATCGCCGTCGAAGATGGACGAGGCGCGCCGCACGGCCTGCGGGCCGAACCTGGTTCCCGGCCGGTTCGAGACGGCGCTGTCGAACGGAATGCCCCAGACTACGAGGTCGACGCCGGTAAGGTCGCGCGTCAGCCGCCGCCGCATGAACGACGTCACGCCGGCATAGGTCGGCTCGTGGGAGCCGCCGTAGACCGACCCGCCGAGGAAGGCATTGTCGGTCGGCCGCGGCAGCGGATGATCTGCCATCTGAACGTCTCTGCGAAACCTCGGGCACGTCTCGCGCCCCATTTAGCGACTTTCGCGCCCATCGACAACGTCGGGCAACCCAAGGGCTGCGGTGGCAACGCTTTTTCTGGCGAAACAGCCGCCGGCAATCCTGACTGCGGCGTGGAATCCGCGTACGGTCCGGCTTCGGGGCTTTCAGAAAACGGTCAACGGCCGGCAGCAACGGCCGACGACGATCGGGGGGTGACATGCACCATATGAAGCGCGAGATCGGCCTGATCGGTCTCACCTTCGTGGCGATCAGCGGCATGATTGGCTCGGGCTGGCTGTTCGCGCCGCTCCAGGCAAGCCAGTACGCCGGTCCCGCGTCGCTGATCTCGTGGGGCATCGGCGCGATCGCGATGCTGCTGCTTGCCGTCACCTTCGCGGAGATCTCCGCCATGCTGCCGGTCCCGGGCGGCATCGCGCGCGTCCCCCAGTTCAGCCATGGCAACGTGGTCTCCATCGCCATGGGCTGGTCGGCCTGGGTGGGCTACAACACCACCGCCCCGATCGAGGTCGAGGCGATGATGCATTATCTGGCCCCCCACGCCGACTGGCTCTATGTCGGCGGCTCCACCGAGCAGCTGTCGGGCTGGGGCGTGGCGATCTGCACGACCCTGCTTCTCGTGTTCACCGTCATCAACGCCATCGGCGTGAAATTCTTCGCCTACCTGAACTCCACCCTCACCTGGGCGAAGCTGGCGATCCCGCTGCTGCTCGCCGGCATGATCATCGCCACGATCTTCGACAGCGGAAACTTCACCGACGTGGCGACCGGCGGTTTCGCGCCCTACGGCGTGCAGGGCATCCTGGCGGCGGTGTCGAGCGGCGGCGTGATCTTCGCCTTCATCGGCTTCCGCCACGCCATCGACATGGCCGGCGAGGCGAAGAACCCGAGCTTCACGATCCCCGCGGCGCTGATCCTCGCCGTGGCCATCGCCTTCGTGCTCTACGCCCTGCTGCAGACCGCCTTCATCGGCGCCGTCCAGCCAGATCAGCTGGCCGGCGGCTGGAGCAAGCTGTCGCTGGGTCACGAGCTCGGCCCGATGGCGGCCATCGCCTCGGCGATCGGCATGCTGTGGCTGGTCAGCCTGCTCAACGTCGGGGCGGTCACCTCGACCTTCGCCGCCGGCCTGGTGTCGTCCGGCTCCAACGGCCGTCTCGCCCTGGCGCTCGCCCAGAACGGCATCTTCCCGCGCTTCTTCCTGGAGATCTCCAACCGGGGCGTGCCGCTGCGCGCCCTGCTCCTGAATTTCGCCGTGTCCTCGCTGTTCTTCATCATCATGCCGTTCAGCGAGATCATCGCGCTCAACGGCGCGGCGATCGTGCTTTCGTTCATCGTCGGGCCGATCGCCGTGGTGGCACTGCGCTCGCTGCTGCCCAACCACACGCGCTCGTTCAGGGTGCCGGCCGTCAACCTGACCGCCGGCGCCGCGTTCGTGGTCGCCACGCTGGTGGTCTACTGGAGCGGCTGGGACACCATCTGGCGGCTGGGGCTGGCGCTGCTGGCCGGCTTCATCTGGTTCGCCATCGCCCGCTGGGGCTTCGAGCGAAGCTCCAACCGCGACCTCGACCTGCGCGAGGCCGTGTGGCTGGTGCCCTACCTCATCGGCATCGCCATCGTCTCGGCCCTCGGCCACTTCGGCAACGGCATGGGGGTGATCCCGTTCGGCTGGGACCAGCTGCTGATCGTCATCCTGGCGATCGGGTCGTTCCGCTACGCGCTGGTGTGCAAGCTCAGCCAGGACAAGTTCGACCGCTACATGGAAGAAGAGCGCATCTTCGAGCGGGCCGAGTACGACGCCGAAGACATCACCGGCTAGTCCCGGTCGTCTCACAGGCACCCTGCCCGCTGCCGCCGGAAGCGGCGATCCCGGCGGCACGCCGCGGCCTGCGCCGCAGGGTGCGGGCGTGGCCGGCGCCGACGACGAGCGCGACAGGGCGGGACGGCTCACTGTCAGGCCCTCCCCAGGCAGTTGCGCGCCGCGCGCGGCCAGCGGCGATGGCCTGGGCGCGCCGACCTGCACCCCCGATCGCCGGGTCAGCGCGTCCGGCTTACCGGTTCCGGCACAAAAAAAGGGCCCGCCAACCGGCGGGCCCTTCGTGTTCCTGCATCCAGCGGGAAAGGCGAGACTGCGCCTTTCCAGCCGCAATCAGCGCTTGGAGAACTGGAAGCTCCGGCGCGCCTTGGCCCGGCCGTACTTCTTGCGCTCGACGACGCGCGAGTCGCGGGTCAGGAAGCCGCCGCGCTTGAGCACGCCGCGCAGTTCCGGCTCGTAGTAGGTCAGCGCCTTGGAGATGCCGTGACGGACGGCACCGGCCTGGCCGGACAGACCACCGCCGGAAACCGTCGCGACGACGTCGAACTGACCGTCGCGCTCGGCGGCGATGATCGGCTGACGCAGCACCATCTGAAGGACCGGGCGCGCGAAATACGCCGTGAAGTCCTTCTTGTTGATGACGATCTTGCCGGTGCCCGGACGCAGCCAGACGCGGGCGACCGCGTCCTTGCGCTTGCCGGTGGCGTAGGCACGGCCGTGGGCGTCGAGCTTCTGGACGTGAACCGGGGCCTGCTGGATCTCGGCCGGGGCGTTCTCGCCGCCGAGGGCCGATCCGAGCTCTTCGAGAGACTGAAGCTGATCGGACATTACGCTTCCCTGTGGTTCTTGGTGTTCATGGCGGCAACGTCCAGCACCTCGGGCTTCTGAGCCTCATGCGGGTGGTCGGGACCGGCATAGACGTGCAGGTTCTTGAACTGCTGACGACCCAGCGGACCGCGGGGGATCATCCGGCGGATGGCCGCCTCGACCACGCGCTCCGGGAAACGGCCCTCGATGGTCGCACGCGCGGTGCGCTCCTTGATGCCGCCCGGATAACCGGTGTGCCAGTAGTATTTCTTCTGCTCGTACTTCCGCCCCGTCAGACGCACCTTCTCGGCGTTGACGATGATGACGTTGTCGCCGCAGTCGACGTGGGGCGTGTAGATGGACTTGTGCTTGCCGCGAAGCCGGTTGGCCACGATGGATGCGAGGCGACCGACCACCAGGTCGGCGGCATCGATCACGATCCACGCCTTGACGACTTCGGCCGGTTTGACCGACGGAGTTTTCATTGCATTACCCTTCCTGGATCGACCTCGTCTCCGGATCGGCCGAACACGGATTGATCTGAAACCTGTCCCGCCGGGAAAATCCATCGGTTCGGAGGGCGCGAGCGCCGACCGTCGGTTCGACAGACGTTTCGTGCGAGTGGGCGCTGACATAAGCCGCTTCCGCGCCCGCGTCAACCACCCCTTGCCGCAAAACATGCCATAAAAACAGAAGCTTGCGATAATGGTATCATGATACCGGTCGTCAGGGCGCCGGGGGCAGCGAATAGGTCATCACGACGTGAGCCGCCGGCTCGGACGCGAGGTCGCTGCGGATCTCGCAGGTGATCACCGCGAGTCGCCTGCCGGACTTGATCACCTCGCACTCGGCGACGATCGGATCCGTCGCCTTCATCGAACGCAAAAAGTTGATCGTCAGGTTCGTGGTAACCGCGTGGATGGCTTTCGGATAGATCGACAGCAGCGCCACGTAGGCCGCGGCGTCGGCCAGCATCATCATCGTCGGGCCCGATACGATGTCGCCGGGGCGCAAATGGTCCGGCGTCGGCACGAGCCGGCAGACGGCGCGGCCATCGGCGGCGGAATCCACGGTGCAGCCGCGTCCCGGGCCGAACACGGCCGGAAATTCCCGCGTCAGGAAGTCAGCGATCTCGCCGGCAGTCTGCATCCGTCTCTCCTTGGTGATCGCCGGTTTGCGGTCGCGATCAGGGGCAAGCGCGGCCCCGTCCCGCAACGGTCGTGCCGGTTGGCCGCACGACGCGCCCCAAATGCACGCGGCGGCGAGCATATTGCAACGTTCGCGGTTCCGGGGCACCGTCCCTGAAAGCGTTTTCGCGCGGGAAGTGGCGAGCGATCCGCCACCACCGCGCAACCAGGGAGCGAAGTTCATGAGTGCGCACCCCCAGGCAATGACGCCCCCCGGCACGGGGGAGACCGGCCCGCTGATCCGCGAGGAAACCCACGGGCACGTCCGCCGGCTGACCCTCAACGACGTGCGGCGCCGGAACCTGCTGACCATCGAGATGATGACGTGCCTCGATGAAGCGCTCCGACGGGCCGCTGATGACGACGACGTCCGCTGCGTGGTGATCGCCGGCGAGGGGCCCGCCTTCTCCGCCGGCCACGACCTGAATGCCATGACGGCGCATTATGACGACGAGGATGGCGGCCGGGCCTACTTCCAGGCGCTGTTCGACCAGTGCTCGGAGCTGATGTACGGGATCGCGCGCAATCCCCGCCCGATCATCGCCGAGGTGCGCACGGTGGCCGCCGCCGCCGGGTGCCAGCTGGTGGCGGCCTGCGACATGGCGGTCGCCGCCGAGAGCGCGCGCTTCGGGACCACCGGCGTGACCTTCGGGCTGTTCTGCTCGACGCCCATGGTGCCGCTGTCGCGGGTGGTCGACCGCAAGGCGGCGCTGGAGATGCTGATCACCGGAGACCTGATCCCGGCAGACCGCGCGGAGCGGATCGGCCTGGTCAACCACGTGGTGCCCGAGGACCGGCTCACCGAGGAAACCATGGCGCTTGCCGCCAAGGTGGCCACCAAGTCGCCGCTGGTCCTGAAGATGGGCAAGGAGGCCTACTACGCCCAGATCGAAAAAGGCCTGAAGGATGCCTACGCCCACTGCTCGACCGTGATGGTCGACAACCTGCTTACCGGCGACGGCCACGAGGGGCTGAGCGCCTTCGTTGGCAAGCGAGACCCCGTCTGGGAAGGACGGTGACGGCCCTCATGCACCACACCCCAGACCGGAGCCACGTCTTCGTGAACCATGACCGGTATCCCAACGGGTACATCCGGGCGATCCTGCAGTCGGTCTCGACCATCGCGGTGGTCGGCGCCAGCGACAACCTGATCCGCCCCTCCTTCCTGGTGCAGAAATATCTGCTGGCGAAAGGCTACCGGGTGTTTCCGGTCAATCCCGGAAAGGCCGGCAAGAAGATCCTGGAGCAGACCGTCTACCCCTCGCTCGCGGCGATCAGCGAGCCCATCGACATGGTCGACATCTTCCGCAAATCCGACGCCGTGCCGGCGATCGTCGGGGAGATCCTCTCCCTGCCCCACCAGCCGAGCGTCATCTGGATGCAGCTCGGCGTGCGCCACGACGAGGCCGCCGCGAAGGCCGAGGCGGCCGGCATCGCCGTGGTGATGGACCGCTGCCCAAAGATCGAATACGCGCGCCTGTCGGGCGAGATCTCCTGGAGCGGCGTCAACTCCCGCCAGATCTCCGCGAAGCGGCCGACGCTCCTGAAGGGCGTGCAGCACCTGGGTCTCGACGACGACTAGCGGCGGGCGCACCGGGCGGCCTGACGGGGAAGGGCGGCCCGACCGGACCGCCCTTCCCGCATGCGCGATCAGCCGTGCCGGTCAGAGACCGGCGCAGTTGGCGTAGTAGGTGACCGTCGCCGGCCAGTCGGAGAAGACCCCGACCACGCCGACGTCCTGGGCCAGGGCGTCGAGGACGACGTAGTAGTCGGCATCGTTATCGATGGCGTCGGTGATGGAGTTGAAGTACCAGCCGCCCCCGTTCGCCAGCGGGCCGGAGCGCTCCAGCGACCACGTGATGAGGTTCAGGCCGGCGTCCTTGGCAGCCTTCGCGTAGTCCGAGGCGACGATGTTGCCGTCGGCATCGAGGTCGAGCAGCATGTTGAAGGACGGGGCGAGGTACTTGACGCCGAGGGCGGCGATGTCCGCCGGGCTGTGCTCCCAGGTGGACGGGTCCGCGCCGTCCCAGCCGTCGCCCGGCTCGACCAGGTAGACCGCCTGCTGGCCGAACTCCGGCTCACTCTCGATCCAGTACTTGATCACGTCGAGATTGAAGGACTGCGGGAAGACGTCCGAGGCCGGCACGCCCGCTTCCTTGTACTCGTCGACGAGCTTCTGGGCGTAGTCGTCCATCGTGAAGCCGTCGAACGGCATCTCCACCGCCGGGTCCTTGAGCTCCGGCGTGAACTTGGCGCCGAGGCTGCGGAACAGCTCGATGGATTCCTTGTGGGTCAGCAGATGGGCCCCGTCGGCGTAGGCCGTCGTGCGGTAGGCGGGCACGCCGCCGAGAAACGCCTCGGCCGTGGTCGCCGACGTGTCGGAGGCGTCCATCTTCGGGATCAGGGTCTGGAATTCGGCGAGCGTCAGGTCGGAGGTGCGGCACTCGGCAGTCGCCTTCGCGCCATCCGAGGCCGGCGTGAACGGCGTGGTGCACTTGTCGGCGAGATCGGACACGACGATGTTCGTCGTGGTGTGCAGGTCGTTCTGCGCGTGGCGGCAGACGAGCTCCTTGTCCTTGGTGAAGGCGACATCGCACTCGAGAATGCCCGCGCCCTGGCGCGCGGCGGCCAGGTTCGATTCGACCGTGTGCTCCGGGAACTGCAGCGGGGCGCCGCGGTGGCCGATGGAGAATGTGCTGCGCTTCGGCGCCTGCATCGAGCAGGCCGCCAGCTTCTCCTTCAGCTCGCCGTCCGGGAGCTTGTCGATCAGGTAGAACGGCCGCACCCCGTAGCTGAGCGGCGTTTCGCCCGCCGGCTGCGCGAGCGCGCCCATCGGCATGAACGCGATGGCGGCCGCGATCGTGGTTAGTCCGAGACGCATCATATCACTTCTCCATCTGAGCAGGATCCTCTCGGAGAGCATCGGTCCGAAGCGCGACAGGCGCTCGACGTTTTTATGAAGGTTCAAAGGCAGCCGGGGCGGCGGCCGCCCCGGTCAGCCGGAAATCCGGCGATGGCCGCGGCCGGCCGGTGCCGCGAAACGGGCCCGACTGGATGCCCTCCTGGAACGAGGTTCCCTCAGCTCGGCTCGGTTCGCAATGGCCTGCCTGCGTTCGCCCGCCGGGCGGCGACAATCGCCTTTGACCCGGCGCCGGGCATGGGCGACAACATCCAACCTGCCGGCCGTCTCTTCGAAGCGGCCACAACCAGATTGGGAGGAAAGCAAATGTCCGACGCGCACGAGCCCGGATTTTCGACGCTCGCCATCCACGCCGGCGCCCAGCCCGACCCGACCACGGGCGCGCGGGCCACGCCGATCTACCAGACGACCTCGTTCGTCTTCGACGACGTCGACCATGCCGCCTCGCTGTTCGGGCTGCAGGCTTTCGGCAACATCTACAGCCGCATCACCAACCCGACGGTCGCGGTGCTGGAAGAGCGCATCGCGGCCCTCGAAGGCGGCACCGCCGGGCTGGGTGTCGCCTCGGGCCATGCCGCCCAGGTGCTGGTGTTCCACGCCCTGATGCAGCCGGGCGACGAGTTCGTCGCGTCGCGCAAGCTCTATGGCGGTTCGATCAACCAGTTCACCCATTCCTACAAGAACTTCGGCTGGAACGTGGTGTGGGCCGACCCCGACGACGTGGCGTCGTTCGAGGCGGCCATCACCCCGAAGACCAAGGCGATCTTCATCGAGTCGATCGCCAACCCGGGCGGCGTGGTCGTGGACATCGAGGCGATCGCCGCCATCGCGCGCCGGGCCGGCGTGCCGCTCATCGTCGACAACACGATGGCCACGCCCTACCTGATCCGGCCGTTCGAGCACGGCGCCGACATCATCGTGCACTCGGCGACCAAGTTCCTCGGCGGCCACGGCAACTCCATCGGCGGCCTGATCGTCGACGGCGGCACCTTCGACTGGTCCCGCGACGGCCGCTACCCGATGCTGTCGGAGCCGCGTCCGGAATATCAGGGCATGGTGCTGCACGAGACGTTCGGCAACTTCGCGTTCGCGATCGCCTGCCGGGTGCTCGGCCTGCGTGACCTGGGCCCTGCCCTGTCGCCGTTCAACGCGTTCATGATCCTGACCGGCATCGAGACGCTGCCGCTGCGCATGCAGCGCCATTCCGACAACGCCCAGAAGGTCGCCGAGTATCTCGACAGCCATCCGGACGTGGAGTGGGTGAGCTATCCGGGCCTGCCGGGCGACAAGTACCACGCGATGGCGCAGCGCTACTGCCCGAAGGGCGCGGGCGCGGTCTTCACCTTCGGCCTGAAGGGCGGCTACGACGCCGGCATCTCGCTCGTCTCCAACGTCAAGCTGTTCTCGCACCTTGCCAACATCGGCGACACCCGCTCGCTGATCATCCACCCGGCCTCCACCACCCACCGCCAGCTGAGCGACGACCAGAAGGTGGCCGCTGGGTCGGGACCGGACGTCGTGCGCCTGTCGATCGGCATCGAGGATGCCGCCGACATCATCGCCGACCTCGACCAGGCGCTGTCGCGCTAGCGCGCTGCCGGTCCGCGCTCCGCCCGTCGGGCGGAAGCGCCGGTGGCGACGTGAACGACGAACCCCGGACGGCCGCCGCCGCCCGGGGTTTTTTCGTTCCCGATGCCGAAGCGCCTGAACGGGCCCGTCAGGTTCGCGCGGTCAGGCCGGAGGCAGCCGCCGCCCCGGTTTCCGCCGAGGTCCAGCGGGCATGGACGACGGCGGCCCACAACACGATCGCCGCAGTCAGCTGGTGCAGCAGGCCGAGTTCCAGCGGCACGACGGCCAGAAGCGTCGCGATGCCGATGATCGCCTGCCCCGCCACCAGTCCGGCGAACACCGTTGCTCGGCCAGCGGCGCGCGAAGCCGGGGCCTGCCGGCGCACCAGCCAGGCCTGGAACAGCGCGAAGGCGAGCAGTAGATAGGCGACCACCCGGTGGTCGAACTGGACCGTCAGCGTGTTCTCGAAGGCGTTGATCCACCAGGGATCCTGGAACAGCAGCCCGGAGGGGACGAGGGCCCCGTCCATCAGCGGCCAGGTGTTGTAGACCATCCCGGCATCGAGGCCGGCCACCAGGCCGCCCAGGAAGATCTGGACCAGCACCAGCGCGATGCCGATCCTGGCCGTCGTCCGCAGGCCGGCCGGCAGCGGATCGAGCCGGCCCGCGCGGCGGATCCGCAGGCTTTCAGCCGTCCAGACGATCGCCGCCAGGATGATGCAGGCAAGGGTCAGATGGATCGCCAGCCGATACTGGCTGACGTCGACCCGGTCGACGAGGCCGGAGGCCACCATCCACCAGCCGACGGCACCCTGCAGCCCGCCGAGAACGAGCAGGCCGACGAGCCGCGGCTTCAGCCAGCCCGGCACCTGGCCACGCGCCCAGAACCACACCATCGGCGCGAAGAAGGCCAGGCCGATGAACCGGCCGAGGAAGCGGTGCCCCCACTCCCACCAGAAGATCTCCTTGAACTCGGAGAGGCTCATCCCCTTGTTGATGAGCTGATACTCCGGGATCGTCCGGTACTTGGCGAACTCCTCCTGCCATTCCGCCTCGCTGAGGGGCGGAACGACGCCGTGGATCGGCTTCCACTCGGTGATCGACAGGCCCGAGTCGGTGAGGCGCGTGGCGCCGCCCACGACGATCATCAGGACGATCAGCACGGCCACGCACAGGAGCCAGATCCGGATCGCCGGGGGCGCCTGGACCGGAGCGTCGGAAGGAAGGCTGTTCTCGGACATGGACCGCCAACTCGCAGTGGGAACTGATCGGGGATATAGATCATTCGC
>TARA_R110002020_G_scaffold126738_7_pt1 | contig 14785 bp, 9 predicted proteins | sample TARA_R110002020 | Tara Oceans TARA_R110002020 (sample SAMEA4396489) | marine metagenome | biome: Westerlies Biome; feature: [MES] marine water layer (ENVO:01000295) within the mesopelagic zone...; material: water (ENVO:00002006), including particulate matter (ENVO:01000060) such... | reverse complement strand
TCGAAGTCGATCAGCCGCAGCCACGAGAGGCCGGCAAAGCCGGTGCCGAAGTCGTCCAGCCAGATCTTGATGCCGAGGGCCTTCAGGTCGCTTATACAGCGCAGCAGGCTGGAATGGATCTCCATCTCCTGGCCCTCGGTGATCTCGAACGCCAGGCGGTCACCACAGATCCCGAACTCGCTTAGAGTCATCGCGACGCCGGCCGCAAAGCCGGGCATCCGCAGCTGGATCGGCGAGACATTGACGCTCACCACGCGGGCCAGATCCTTGACGAGGATATCCTCGCAGACCCTGCGGATCGCCCATTGGCCAAGCTCCACGATCGCACCGGTGCGCTCGGCGGCCGGAATGAAGGCACAGGGCGCAATCGCAGTGCCGTCCAGCATGCGCAGTCGCATCAGGGATTCCACCGCAACCGTCTCGCCGGTGACAATGTCCTGTACCGGCTGGTAGACCATCGACACCAGATCCTGTGCGATCGCGATCTTCAACAAGGCCGCGATGTTCTCGCTGTCATCGCTGTTGTTTGGATCATCGGGGTCAAAGAGCTTGACGCAATTTCGGCCGGCGGCCTTGGCGCTGTAAAGTGCCCTGTCGGCCTGGTGGATGACCTTCTCCACCTTCGGGGCGGCTACGTCCTTGGTCAGGGCGGCACCGACGCTCACCGTCACTTTCGCTGTCCCGTCCCGCCGCTGCTCGTGGCGGAGCGAAAGGTCTTCGACAGCACCACGAATGGCTTCGGCAAAAGCGGCAACCCCGTCTTCATTGCCCAGATTGACAAGGAATATGAATTCCTCGCCGCCGTAGCGGCCAAGGGAGGCGCCATGGCGATCGCCGAGTGCCCGCAGCGCCTCCGCAACGACCACCAGGCAGCGGTCACCGTCCAGATGGCCATAGTAGTCGTTGTATCTCTTGAAGAAGTCGACATCGACCAGAACAACCGCGAACGGTTGGCCATTCTGCCGCCACTCGGCCCAGAGCGACCGCAGTGTCTCATCGATGGCGCGGCGGTTGGCCAAACCGGTCAGGGGATCGGTATTGGACAAGCGCAGCAGTGCTTCCCCCCGCTCAGCCGCCTCCTCCTGTCGGGCTTTTGCCACCAGCGCATTGAGGAAGACGTTGTAGCGCTCGTGGTTCAGCTTCCAGTTCACGTAGGAGGTGAAGATGAAGCAGGAGAGGCAGAAGATGCCGAACGTGAGCTTGTAGACCTGCTCTTCCTGCGGAAACGACAGCAAGGCGGCGAAGAACAAGAGGACAATCACCGTCGATGCCATCAAGGACAGGCGGAACGGGAAATTGAAGAACAGGTTGATGCTCATCATGAAGATGGCACCGAACACCATGTAGTAGGACATGACGGCGGTCTGGGACGTCATCAGCGCCGTGGTTAGCCAGCCTGCATAGGCCAGGATCAATGCCAAGGCCGCCGTTCGATCGATGGCGTCAGCGTCTTGCCGGAGACGTATCTGCAACTCCAGTGCCAGCAGCATGATGGCCGAGATCGCGAACCGTGCCGCAACCGTGTGGCGGGCGACATCGGCGATCAGCAGGATGTCGCTGATCGAAAAGAGCAGATAGACCAGGACCGCGATCCACAGCCCCTGTCGGGTCGTGTGCTTGCGGGACTCCTCCGAGTGCTCCTGGTACAGCGCCTGAAGCACGGCAGCCGGCTGCGCACGCGGATCACGCGGAGCATCGACGTCGATCGGGTCTGTCACTTTGTGCATCATGCACGGTCCACCGCTTTCACTGCTGTGGGTTGTCAACGTCAGTGCCGCCCAAGAGGGTGTGTGCGCCATGCGATCAATGCACCGCCTCCTCGACAGGCATTCCCTAGCAGACAAACGAACTGCAAGAGCAAAAATAGCCCAAAGGGCTTAACGCTTTGCCAACCGCCTGGCCCCGTAACTGCATCGACAGCGTTAACCATAACCGGCGATTGAGCAGGATTTATATCCTGCGATCGGTCATGTTTGCGGTGTCGTTAATGTCGCCTTAACCAAAGGGCTTAACCCCATGCACCGTATTGCTACACTGGACGGCCACAGCTTGATCACCCCGGCTGCCGTCAATCGCGAGGTCTTGTCGCCTGCCAACGCAAGGAGTGCTGAAGCCGATCGCTCGATGGCCGAGGCCGAGGTTGCTCTGATCTTGAACATTGCCGCCCGCCAGATTCAGGAGCAGCGCGCGCCGGCGCAGATCATCAGCCGGCTGATCAGCTCGCTGCATGACTTGCGGGAAAAGACCGGTGCTCTCTGGCGAGACTTGATCCCGCTGGTGCAGAACCATCCGGTTGCCGCCTATTTCCATGAGGACCCCTTCACACGCTGGTCGTTCGAAAAGCCTCGCGGCTATTCCGGCGATGCGCATCTGATCGACTTCATCTACGGCCATCCCAGCACTGCCGACGAGATCGCCCGCGCCACGCCGCTTGGAAAGACCCTTCACAGCTACACGAGCCAGGCTCCGTCCGCCGTTGCCGTGCGCGAACGTCGGGATCTGCTGACCCGATACGTCGATTCCGTGGCTGAGGAACGGGGAACGGGGACAGAGATCCTCACGGTCGCGGCAGGACACCTGCGCGAGGCGGATCGCTCCGTGGCGCTGCATCAGGGCAAAATCCAGCGGTGGGTAGCGCTCGACCAAGACCCGCAGAGCGTCGGCGCCACTGTGCGCGACTTTCAGGGCACCGCCGTCGACGCCATCGACGGCTCCGTGCGCGGATTGCTGACGAACGCCTATTCGCTCGGGACCTTCGACCTCATCTATGCGGCAGGCCTCTACGACTATCTCACGGACAAGGTGGCCATCCGACTGACGCAGAAGTGCCTTTCGATGTTGAAGCCGAACGGCATCTTCCTGTTCGCCAATTTCTCCACCGAAGTGCCCGATGACGGTTACATGGAAACCATCATGAACTGGACCCTGCTGCTGCGCTCACACGCCGACATGCTCAACATCGTCGACGCAAGTCTGGAAGGAGAGCGCGCCGAACGGCAGATCTTCTTCGGGGAAAACCGCAATATCGTCTACGCGACGATCAAGAAGCCGGCCTGATCACTACATTACAGAAACACGCGCCCCATCGGGGCGCGCACTGTCTGATGCGCTGGATCAGGCCACCTGCACCAGGTGGCCTGCCGAAACCTCGCGGTACTGCCGCGAGGGCACCTCGTAGCCGAACGGGCGGACGGGGCTCTTCAGTTCATCGTCGGCCAGGCCGCGGCGGATGCCCCGGCGCGCCGGATCGGGAACGGGAACGGCCGCGATAAGCTTCTTCGTGTAGTCGTGCTGCGGGTTCTCGAAGACGGCGGCGCGCGGACCGATCTCGACGATTTCGCCCAGATACATGACCGCCACGCGGTGGCTCATCCGCTCCACAACGGCCATGTCGTGGCTGATGAACAGGAAGGCGAGGTTGAGGCTCTGCTGCAGGTCGAGAAGCAGGTTGCAGACCTGCGCCTTCACCGAGACGTCGAGGGCCGACACGCTTTCGTCGGCGACGATGACCTTCGGATCGAGCGAGAGCGCGCGGGCAATCGCGATGCGCTGACGCTGGCCGCCGGAGAATTCGTGCGGATAGCGGTTCATCATGGACGCCGAGAGGCCGACCCGCTCGAGAAGGTCGGCCGCCTTTTCCCGCGCTTCGCGGGTGGTTCCGAGCTTGTGCTTGATGAAGGGTTCGGCGATCGAGGCACCCGCAGTCATGCGGGGATTGAGGCTGGAAAAAGGGTCCTGGAAGATCATCTGGACGCTCTTGCGCATATTGCGCATGCCGATCTGGTCGAGCTGCAGAACGTTGTAGCCGTCCAGATAGATCTCGCCGTCTGTCGGTTCGACGAGCCGCATGATGGAGCGTCCCGTGGTGGACTTGCCGCAGCCGGATTCACCGACCAGCGACAGTGTCTCACCCTGGAAGAGGTCGAAGGAGAGGTTTTCGACCGCATGGACGGAGCCGGTCTGGCGGGCAAAGAGGCCTGAGCGGACGGCAAAGCGGGTGGTGAGGTTCTTGACTGACAGGATGGGCGTCTTTCCCTTCCCGACGGTGTCGGCCACCTCTTCGGGCTCCACCGCTTCGCCGGTGGTGGCATCGACGATCGGGAATCGTGTCGGCCACCTGCGGTTGGCCATCGAGCCAAGTTTCGGGACCGCCGAAAGGAGGGCTCGGGTGTAGGGATGCTGGCCGCGCAGGAAGATGTCTTCCGTCGCTCCCGCCTCCACCTGTTCGCCCCTGTACATGACGATCGTCCGGTCGGCGATCTCCGCCACGACGCCCATGTCGTGGGTGATGAAGAGGACCGACATGCCCTCCTCCTCCTGCAGGACCTTGATGAGGTCGAGGATCTGGCCCTGGATGGTGACGTCGAGCGCGGTGGTGGGTTCGTCGGCAATCAGCAGCTTCGGTCGCGAGGCAAGCGCCATGGCGATCATCACGCGCTGTCGCATGCCGCCGGAGAACTGGTGCGGGTAATCGTCGAAGCGGGCCTTGCCGTTGGGAATGCGCACCTTTTCCAGGAGACGCGTCGTCTCCGCCCGGGCCTCCTGCTTCGACATCCCCTTGTGACGGGTCAGGACTTCGGAGATCTGTCGTCCGATCGTGAAGATCGGATTGAGGCTCGTCATCGGCTCCTGGAAGATCATCGAGACCTCGTTGCCGCGGACGCCGCGCATCTCCTTTTCGGTGAGCGAAAGAAGATCACGGCCGTTCAGCAGGACCTTCCCGTCGATCCGGCTGGAGTCCGCATGCAGAAGCCGCATGATCGACAGCGAGGTGACACTCTTGCCGGAGCCGCTCTCGCCGACGATCGCCACGGTTTCCCCCGGCATTACGTCGAACGAAACGTCGCGAACGACGCTCTTCCAGGCGCCATCCACCAGGAAGGAGGTCTTCAGGTTTTGAACGGAAAGAACCGGTGCATCGGCCATCAAGGTCATCTCCCTATCGCATAGGCCTGCATCAGGCGGGGGGTGGCGGCTGCCCGCAGCAGGCCGTCCTTGTCTCGGCGAGCGGCCGTCAGGCGCCCGACCGTCCAGGGATCGGCGACGGTCACCTTGTGGCCGCGGCGGCGAAGCTCGTCGAGCACCTCCGTGCCGATGTTGCTCTCGACCATGATCTCGCCCGGGGAACTCGTGCGCGGATAGAAGGAGCCCGGGAAATGCGAGGTGTGGAAGAGCGGCATGTCGATCGCCGCCTGCAGATTGCTCTTGTGGTGGACGTAGCGCAGGAAGAAGGGCAGCTGCCACTGGTCTTGCTGGTCGCCGCCGGGCGTGCCGAAGGCGAGCGTCGGCCGGCCCTCGTGCAGGGCCAGCGATGGCGTCAGCGTCGTGCGCGGACGCTTGCCGGGTGCAAGCGACGTGGGCAGGCCGGGCTTCAGCCAGAACATCTGGGCGCGCGAATTGAGCGCGAAGCCGAGACCGGGCACGATCGGCGACGACTGCAGCCATCCGCCGGACGGGGTGGTCGAGACCATGTTGCCCCAGCGGTCGATGACGTCGATGTGCACGGTGTCGCCGCGCTTTTCGGAGAGATGCGACATGGTCGGTTCGTAGACGGTGCCCGGGCCGCTCATCTCGCTGAGCATGGCCAGCGTCAGGTCATGCTGATGGTCGTAGCCCGGAACCCTGCCGGGGCGCAGCTCAAGGGAGGCTTCGGCGCCGATCAGCTTGCGACGGTCGTTGTTGTAATTGTCGGAGAGAAGATACTCCGTCGGCACCTGCGCAAACTCGGGATCGCCGTAGTAGACTTCGCGGTCGGCGAAGGCGAGTTTCATCGCCTCGACCACCGTGTGCACGAAGTCGGGACCTGCCGGATCCATGGCGCCGATGTCGAAGCCCTTGAGCAGTGCGAGAGACTGCAGCAGCACCGGCCCCTGGCCCCAGGCGGGGGTCTTGGCGATCGTCCAGTCGTGGTAGTCGTAGGTCTGCGGCGCTTCGATGGTGGCGCGCCAGTTGGCCATGTCGTCGGCGGTCAACACGCCCTTGTGCCGGGATCCGCTGGCATCCATGACCTCCGCATCCTGCAGGTAGGTGTCGATCGCTTCCGCGACGAAGCCGCGGTAGAAGGCGTCGCGCGCTGCCTCCACCTGCTCTTCGCGTCCGGATTTTGCCTCTGCCTCGGCAATCACCCGCTTCCAGGTCTCGGCCAGGACCGGGTTCCTGAAGTTGCTGAGAGGTTCGGGGGCGGCTCCTCCCGGCATCCAGGTGGCGTAGGAGGTCGGCCATTCCTTCTCGAAGAAGGATGCCAGGCCCTTGATGGTGTTGGAGACACGCTCGAGGACCGGATGGCCCTGTTCGGCGTAATAGATCGCAGGCTCCAGGACCTCGCGGACGCTCATCGTGCCGTAGTCGCGCAGCATCAGCATCCAGCCGTCAAAGGCGCCGGGGATGACGGTGGAGAGAAGGCCGTCGCCGGGAATGAGCGTCAGTCCCTCGGCGGTATAGTGCTCGATGGTCGCGCCGGCCGGGGCGGGACCCTGGGCGCAGATGACCTCGACCTTGTCCTTCTTCTTCGAATAGATGACCGCCGGCATGTCGCCGCCCGGGCCACAGAGATGCGGCTCGACGACCTGCAGCACGAAGCCTGCGGCAACGGCCGCATCGAAGGCATTGCCGCCCTTTTCCAGGATGCTCATCCCGACCGCGGAGGCGATCCAGTGGGTGGAGGTGAAGACGCCGAAGGTACCGAGGATTTCGGGTCGCGTGGTGAAGTCAGTCATGTGTCACAGTCCTGTAAAAGTCATGCCTCGCGCGGATCCAGCGCATCGCGCAGGCCGTCGCCGAGGAGATTGAAGCCGATGACGACGAGGAAGATCGCCACGCCGGGCCACATCGCCATCCATGGCGCCTGGCTGAGGAAGTTCTTGGCGACGTTCAGCATCGATCCCCAGCTGGGTGCCGGCGGCTGCTGGCCGAGCCCGAGAAACGAAAGGCTGGCTTCGGCGATGATGGCGGTCGCAATCGTCAACGTCGCCTGCACGATGATCGGCGCAAAGACGTTGGGCAGGATGTAGCGCAGCATGATGTCGACATGGCCAAGGCCCACCGAGCGTGCGCCTTCGACGTAATCTTCCGTCTTGACCGCCAGCACCTGACCGCGCGTCAGCCGCACGAAGATCGGCATGGCAGAGAGGCCGATGGCGATCATCGCGTTCGTCAGGCTCGGTCCGAGGAAGGCTGCGAGTGCGATCGCCGTGATCAGGAACGGCATGGCGAGCAGCGCTTCGGTGACCCGCGAGATCACCTGATCCACCCAGCCGCCGAAATAGCCGGCGACGAGGCCGAAGGGGACGCCGATGAAGACGGCGATGGCGACCGAGAAGACACCTGCCATCAGCGAGGCCTGCGCCCCCCAGATCATCCGCGAGAGGATATCGCGGCCAAGGTCGTCGGTGCCGAGCCAGTGTGCCGCCGAGGGGGCCTTGCGAAGCGCCGACCAGTCGGTCGCCGCCGGATCGGGAATGGGCAGCAGCGGTGCCGCAGCGGCCAGGATCGCGAAGAACAGGATGATGCCGAGACCGACGAGGGCGCCGCGGTTTGCCCGCATCTTGCGCCAGGCGCGGCTCTTCTGACGCGCCGGTGCAGCGTTGACCGTTTCAACCACTGTCATAGCGTTGCCCTCAGTCTCGGGTTCAGGAGGACGTAAAGCACGTCGGCGATAAGGTTCATGAGGATGAAGCCGACGGCGGTGCAGAGGACAACGCCCTGGACCACCGCATAGTCGCGGGTGAAGACGGCATCGACGATCAGCTTGCCGAAGCCGGGGATGGTGAAGATCTGCTCCGTCAGCACGGCACCGGCGAGCAGTTCGCCGAAGAGCAGGGCGATCATCGTGACGATCGGCAGCAGCGCGTTGCGGAAGGTGTGGCTCATGATCACCTCCCAGGGCGACAGGCCCTTGGCCCGTGCCGTGCGGATATAATCGGCGCTCAGGATGCCGAGCATGGAGGAGCGCGTATGGCGCATCAATTGCGCCGCCAGCGCCGTGCCGAGCACGAAGGCCGGCATGATCATCGTCTGAATGGACCGGACGGGATCGACGAAGATGGACTCGTACCCCGATGCGGGCAGCCAGCCGAGGTTCACGGAGACCAGCAGGATCAGCATGATGCCGAGCCAGAAGTTGGGAACGGAGAGGCCCGACAGCGCCACGAGGTTGGCGAGGTAATCGATCCAGCTGTTCTTCCAGACGGCAGCGAGAATGCCCATGGGGATGCCGATGACCAGCGCGAAGATCATCGCCATCACCGCAAGCTGGATGGTGACCGGCAGCTTGTCGCCGATCAGCTCCAGCACCGGCTGGTTGGTGCGCAGGGAAATGCCGAAGTCGCCGGTAACGACACCGCCAAGCCAATAGAAATACTGCATGATGACTGGATCGTTGAGCCGATACTTCTCCCGCAGGAATTCGAGCGTGGCAGGGTCGCGCTCCTCGCCGGCCATAGCCAGCACAGGGTCGCCCGGCAGGAGCTTCTGCAGCGAGAAGACGAAGATCGAGATGATGATGAGTGTCGGTATCGCGACCAGCAGCCGCTTTCCGATGTAGACAGGCATGGCAGGGCCCTCGCGTCAGGGACGGCCGCACGGAGGATCCGTGCGGCCAGAGGACATCAGTCGGCGTTCTTGACGCCGACCAGGCGGATCATGCCGTCCGGGGACGGGGCAAAATCCGTGACGCCGTTGTCGATGGCGTAGGCATAGGGCTGGTGGCCGAGGTAGATGATCGGCATGTCGTCGGCGAGAATGACGCTTGCCGCATCATACTTCTCCTTGCGAACGGCATCATCCGTGGACGCACGGGCGTCGTTCAGCAGCTGGTCCACTTCCGGATTGCAGTACTTCACGTCGTTGATGCCGCCCTCGCAGGTGATGAACTGATGGATGTTGCCATCAGGGTCGATACGGCCGGACCAATCGGAGCGGCTCAGCTGGTAGTTGCCGGCCGTCTGTTCGGAGAGGAGCGTTGCAAATTCCGTCGCCCGCAGGCTGACGTTGAAGCCGGCCTCCGCCACCATCGACTGGATGACCTGCATCATCTGGGTCTGGGTGGTGTTGTTGGCGTGCTGCAGTTCGACGTCGAGGGTCTCGTGACCGGCTTCCTTCATCAGCTCCTTGGCCTTGGCGATGTCGCGGGCAGGAACGGGAAGGTTCTGGTTGAACCAGGGGCTCGTCGGCGGGAATGGCTGGTTGCCGCCCTTCGCCGTGCCTTCGAAGACGATCTGGTTGATGGCCTCACGGTCGATGGCCAGCGAGAAAGCCTGGCGCAGGCGCTTGTCCTGGCCGAGCGGGTTTTCCGCCCTCGCACCGTTTCCGACGTTGACATACATGGCCATGTAGCCCGGGCCGATGACGTCCGCATAGGTGAGGCTGGAGTCCGCCTTCACCGCTGCTGCGTCCGAGGCAGAAATGCGCTCTGCAATATCCAGGTCGCCGGACCGCAGGTTGGCAAGCCGAACGGTGGTGTCGGGGATCGGCAGGTAGGTCACCTTGTCGAGGAAGACCTGATCCGCGTTCCAGTAGTCCTGGAACTTCTCCAGCACGATGCGGTCCTGCTGGATGCGCTCGACGAACTTGAACGGGCCGGCGCAGACCGGATGGCTGCCGAAGTTTGCGCCGAGTTCCTCTGCGGCCTTCGGTGAAACGATCATGCCGGCGCGGTCGGAGAGCTGCGCCAGGAGGGTCACGTCCGGGCTTTTCAGGGTGAATTTCACCTCGTGCTCGCCGGTGGCCTCAACCTTCTCGACGGACGAAAGCTCGCTCTTGCGGCGGGATTCCGGCAGCGTCATGTTGCGTTCGATGGTGGCAACCACGGCTTCCGCGTTGAACGGCGTATCGTCGTGAAACTTGACGCCCTCCCGCAGTGTCATGGTCAGTTCCTTGCCGTCCTGCGACCAGTTCCATTCGGTGGCCAGCTGCGGCACGATCTTCATCTCCTGGGAGATGTCGACCAGCTTGTCGCACATGGCGGTGTAGACGATGCGGCCGACGAAGGTTCTCGACTGCGCGGGATCGAGAACGTCGGCATCGTCCTGGAGGCCGATGCGAAGTTCAGCGGATGCCGCCGGGAAGGCGATGGCAGTTGCCAACAGTGCTGCTGTCAGTGTGGTCAGTTTTCTCATGATCTTTTCCTCTGGCTGTTTTCGGGGACATTCTTGTTCTTGGCCGGTTTTCTCCGGCGTGGTCCGGCTGCATCAGCCGAAGTCAGGATGCATGGCTGAGACCGGTATCCTCCGGATGCTCAAGCGAGGTGGCCCGGATGAGACGCTCCTGGAGCATCAGGAGGTGCTGACGCATGGCCTCGCCGGCCCGGGACGGGTCGCGTTCGGCAATGGCGTCGATGATGGCGATGTGCTGGGCCAGCGAGATGTTGACCGTGTTGCTGGCCGCTCGCGCACGCTCCCGCAGTGCCTGCCAGGCCTCGTCCTGGCGGACGCGGTTGACGACGTCGAAGATGGTGAGAAACAGCTGGTTGCCGGCGCTCTGGGCAATCTGCCGATGCAGCGCGCCGTCCCAGAGTTCCCGGGTGTCGGCGTCCTCGCTGTCGATGATCTTGGCCGCAAGCGCCCGCATCCGCTCGATCTCCTTCGGCTTGGCGCGCAGGGCGGCAAGCTGGGCAAGCTGGGGTTCGATGCGAAGCCGGACCTCCATGATCTCCATCGGATCGGTCACGGCGACGATGGCACCGAAATCACCGCCCAGGCTATCGGGACGTTCGCCGACGAAGGTTCCGGCACCCTGCTTGCGCCAGATCAGACCTTCCGATTCCAGGACTTCCAGCGCCCGGCGGACGGCTCGCCGTCCGGTACCGAGCATTTCCGAAAGCGCCCGTTCGGTCGGCAGCTTCCCGTCCGCATCGATCTGCCCCTTGCCGAGCAGTTCTCGGAGGCGATCCAGCGCGTAGTTTGCGTTGTCGTGTCCGGTCGTCTCCACGGCTGCACCAATCCCGCACCAATTCTCGATTGGTGCAGTGGAGGCCAATTTCCTTCGGTCGTCAAGCTAAATTTTGACCATTTCTTTTACTGCTCATTATTTCAGCATTTGCTGCTCGAGCATGGCTCCCGAACTTTCGGAAGCCGCGTCGGGACCACCCGCCTGCCCGCTCCCGGGGCTCAGGACGAAGGCGCGAGCGCAGCAACCTCATAGCCGCGAAGAATTAGGCGGTGGCGTCGAGAACGTCGCGCAGCTTGCGGGCCACCTGGTCGATGGTGAAGGGCTTCTGAAGGAAGTTGGTGCCCGGGTCGACGATGCCGTTGTGGACGACGGCATTGCTGGTGTAGCCGGTCGCAAAGACGACCTTCAGCCCGGGCTGCAGTTCGAGCGCCTTGTCGGCGAGCCTGCGGCCGTTCATTTCCGGCATGACGATGTCGGTGAACAGGAGGTCGAAGCGATGGCCGGCCTCAAGGACCGACAGTGCCTCCGGGCCACTTGCGGCATAGGTGACGCTGTAGCCGAGTTCGCGCAGGGTCTCGACGGTGAAGAAGCGGACGCGATCATCGTCTTCGACGACAAAGATGCGCTCGCCGGTGCCGCGCGGCACCTGGGGCTCGGCGACGGCAATCGTCGGCGGGGCGTCCTCGCCATAGAAGCGGCGCAGATAGATCTTGACGGTCGTTCCCTGCCCCGGCTCGGAATAGATCTTGATGTGGCCGCCCGTCTGCCGCACGAAGCCGAAGACCTGGCTGAGGCCGAGGCCGGTGCCCTTGCCGACCACCTTGGTGGTGAAGAAGGGGTCGAAGGCGCGCGCGATGACGTCCGGGGTCATGCCGGTGCCGGTATCGGTCACCGCAATCAGCACGTATTGGCCGGCGCCGATGTCGTGTTCGCCGGCATAGGCATCATCGACATGGGCATTGGCCGTCTCGATCGTCAGGCGGCCGCCGTCGGGCATGGCATCGCGGGCGTTGACGGCGAGGTTGAGGATGGCGTTCTCCAGCTGGCTGACATCGGCCCTGGTCTTCCAGAGCCCGGCGGCCAGCACCGTCTCGATGCGGATATGCTCGCCGAGCGAGCGCACCAGAAGGTCGTTCATGCCGGCGACCATGCGGTTGCCGTCAACGGGCTCGGGAGACAGTGGCTGCTGGCGGGAGAAGGCAAGCAGCCGCTGGGTCAAGGTCGCCGCCCGCTGGGCACCTTCCGTGGCGCCGACGATCAGGCGTTCGAGGTCGTGGGTCTCGCCGCGCTTGAGGCGTCGCTGCAGGAGGCTCAGGCCGCCGATGATGACAGCGAGATTGTTGTTGAAGTCGTGGGCGATGCCGCCAGTCAGCTGGCCGACCGCTTCCATCTTCTGGCTCTGGCGCAGCTGCTCTTCCGAGCGGCGCAGCTCTTCCGTCCGCTGCAGGACCTGCTCTTCCAGCGTCTGCGTCAGATGGCGCAGTTCCGCCTCGGCGCGGCGCCGCTCCACGGCCTGGCGGGTCAGTTCGGCGACGTCGCGAATGAAGCGCAGTTCTTCCTCGGTCCAGTGCCGGGGTTTTGCACTGTTGATGAAGAGCAGCGCCACCAGGCCGCTCTGCTCGCGGATCGGGATGTTGACGATGGACCGGGCGGAGATGGCCGCCAGATTGGCTGCCTTGTCCCGGGTGCGCGGATCGTGTTCGGCATCCTCGAAGACCACCGTCTCACCGCGCTTCAGGTCGTCGACGAAACTGCCGTAGTGGCGCAGGTGCCGCACGCCCTTGAGGCTTTCGACGGTCTCGGCGGTCCAGTCCCGATCGATCAGAACGGTCTCCGCCTCGATGTCGATGGTCCCGTAGCCAACACGATCAACCTTCAGGGCATCTCCCAGCATCTGGGAGGCGGCATAGGCCACATCGACAGGATCGTCGAGATCGGCCACCTTTTCCTGGAAGGCAACCAGGGCGGAGCGGTGCAGCTCGGCGGTCTTCAGCTCATGGATGTCGGTGCAGGTACCGTACCAGCGGAGAATTTCGCCATCCGGGCCCCGCACGGCGTTTGCGCGGCCGATCACCCAGCGATACTCGCCGGAGCGGTGCTTCAGCCGGTACTCGATATGGTAGGGCTTACCGCTGGACAGCGATTCCTGCCATATGGCCCAGGCACGCTCCTGGTCATCCGGATGAAACATGTCGCTCCAGCCCGCACCATCGGTCGAACCGTAGGGAACGCCGGTATATTCGTACCAGCGGTCGTTGTAGAAATCGTGGAAACCGTCGGGGCGGGTAGCCCAGATCATCTGGTCGATCGAGTGCGTGATCGCTCTCAGGTTTGCCTCGCTCTGGCGCAGCTTCTGTTCGATCTCGAAGCGGTCGTCGATGTCGATGACCGAGCCGATGTAGCCGACGAAGACTCCGTCCGGCGTGAATCTCGGCTCCGCGGCATCGATCGCCCACCGGTAGACGCCATCGGCGCGCCGCAGGCGGTATTCGAGACGGAAGGGTTGCTTGCTGGCCAGCGCCTGAAGGAACACGCGGCTGGCGCGCTCCTTGTCGTCCGGATGCATCGCCTCCAGCCAGCCGTAGCCTTCCGCCTGTTCGGCGGTCTGGCCGGTGAAGGCGTACCAGCGCAAGTTGAGGTAGGTGCAGTAGCCGGTCTCGTCGACCACCCACATCATCACGGGCGCGCTGTCGGCCATGTTGCGAAAGCGGATCTCGCTTTCCCGGATCCGCTGCTCGTAAGCGGTGCGCTCGGTGGTCTCGTTGACGATGCACAGAACGCCGGCCACAGCGCCCGCCTCGCCTGGCACAGGCGAAAAGGAGATGTCGAAGGTGACGTTTTCCGGCAAGCCCTGGCGCTCGATGGAGAAAGGCCGGTCCTTCATCAAGACCGGCTTTCCGGTCTCGCGCACCTGAGCCAGAAGCGGCTCCAGATCATGCCACAGTTCGCGCCAGTGGAAGGAAGCCGGCTGGCCGAAAGCGGACGGGTGCTTGTCGCCGATTGTTGCCGCATAAGCATCGTTGTAGAGGGCGATATAGTCCGGACCCCAGAAAAGGATGACCTGCAGCGGCGCCTGCAGAACCGTCGCAACCAGTGTTTGCAGACCCGCGGACCAGCTGGATGGGCTGCCGAGTGGCGACGTCGGGCCCAGGCCATTCAGCATCTCAAGCGCTTTCAAACACTTACTCTTTCGACACAATCAGGCATCATGGGCACCGAGGAATGCCCTCCTAGCGGTGCCACGGACATTGCCTCACCTGCTGGCTCATCTGTTGATGGCGGGCTTTCGGCCCAGGCTTACTGGGGATGGATAATCACCTATCTATGGCGCAACTCAGGCACGCCCGCAAGCAAGGCTCCCACCGATACCATACTCTTCATAAGCAGAGCCTCATAGAAAAACCGCCCGCAACAGCGGACGGTTTATTTCTTGCAGCGAGGGCAGTTAGCCGCCGTTGCCAGCCGGAGCCGCGGGAGCAGCATCGTTGGTTGGCGCAGCCGGGGCGGCAGGTGCCGCAGGTGCGACCGGGGCCGGGGCGTCGTTGGTCACGGCGGGCGCGTCAGTTGCCGAGGTCGTGGCAGGATCCGTTCCCGGCTCGCCGCCCATGTTGCTCCAGACGAACGCCGCAATCAGGACTACTGCAAGGACGGCCACCCAGGGCATCCAGGACGAGCCGCGGCTGCGTGCGTCAACATGGTTGACGACCTCCGGCCGAGGATCATTCGGTGAGCGCGGGCCTGTGCGCGTATCATTCGGATCATAGGTCATAGGTACTTCCTCCGTTAAACCTGCCAAGGAAACGAAGACTCACGGAATTTTGTTCCGTGCGTGAGAAGAGATGACCGGCAATCCTACTCGCCGCGTGGAAACCGCTGGTTCTCCTCCAGCACGTTGAGA
>TARA_R110002020_G_scaffold127405_2_pt1 | contig 14802 bp, 2 predicted proteins | sample TARA_R110002020 | Tara Oceans TARA_R110002020 (sample SAMEA4396489) | marine metagenome | biome: Westerlies Biome; feature: [MES] marine water layer (ENVO:01000295) within the mesopelagic zone...; material: water (ENVO:00002006), including particulate matter (ENVO:01000060) such... | reverse complement strand
ATTTTAGCCCCAAGTGGTGGTGACAAATCAAGAGCTGTTAATCCAACTTTACCAAAGTCTTGTGAGCCATATGATTTTTCTTTTTGTTCAAAGTATTCCATTATCATATTTTTAACAGTTGATGCCCCTGCTCCATAAATACCCGTACCTCTAAGCAATGTATCAAGTGCACCATTAGCAACCCTCACTTTTTTATTATCTATCTGTTCTTGATCATCTCCCCACATAGCCCACATTAATCCAGATTGAAGAGCATAAAACCATATATTTTGAATAGCACCATAATATAATACCTTACTGATATTAGACATGTCACTTTTAAATTGTGTTTCGCCTGGATTTCTTCTTCTATTATATAAATCCATTATACCCTTCTTTTGTAATCTTGTCATTTGCATTGGTGTGTTTTGGAACGGTAGTATAACACGACCAAGCGGTCCAGCTTGTTGTTGTGATATTAAATCTGGTCTAGAAGATTGTTGTGTTTCCTCTGCTTTTTCTTGAAAATCTAACCAAGCTTCTTTCTCTGCTTCAGCTTTTGTTTTACCTTCTTTTATATACTTATTTACTCTATTTCTATAATAAGGTGCACCACCAGCAGCTATAGCAAAACTATCTGCAATTTTAGTTGGAGTAAAACCCTGTCTTAATAACATTTGAACAACAGCTTTTATACCTTGATATGAGGTTAAATTCTTTTTCTTTCCACCAAAAGTATTTGTTAACTCACTTGCACTAACATCTATTTGTAATCCAGCTCTACGCTGTTTTAACATTGGCGAATTAAATAAAAATTTAAAGTCTGCCCAAAACTGTGGTTGATTAGCAAAAGCTTTAGTTGCTGAAAATATATTATTGCTACCATAATCAAGAAAGTTAACCATAGAAATAGTTTGTAACATAGCAGATCTAGTATTCCAGAACATGATTGCACCAACAGAGCCATTCATCCAATCGTAAAAACCATTTACGTGGCTATTTTTACCAACTAATCTATTAGTACCGTTTTCCATTCTATATAATATATTTTCCAAAGCCTCTCTATAACCAGATCCATATACAGATTCTATTTTGTTCATATTTTCTTTTGAAAATAATATATCTTTATTTTGAATCCATTCTCCAAGAAATCTATTTCTCAATTCTCCTCTAGTTAAAGTATTTAAATCACTAGCTATATTATCAACCATCCAGTATTCTCCAGATTCTATATAACCATTTTTTAATCTTGTAATACCACTAAGTGTTTCAGCAAAGGTAACCAATTTAGGATTACTATTAACGTGATTTAATAATGTTGTTTTTTCAGCTTTAGACATACCAGGTGCTTCATAACCCATCTTATCCCATAGATATGTTCTTACAGCTAAATCATTAGTAAAGTTTGTACCTGGTATTTCTTTATTTAAATCAACATCTTTAAATTCCTTTTTTAATGTTTTATATTCTTCAGACATTTTCTGCTTTACGACAGTAAGATCTCTTATGCCCTTAGCAAATGGTTTAAACAAGGTTTCCTTCATAAATTTCATATCAGCCTCACCTTGTTTTCCTTCACCAATAATTTTATATATTAAGCCTTTAAAATCTTCTGCTGATGGTGGAACATATAAATCCCATTTACCTATACCTCTACCTTTCATTTTAGCTACAAAAGCAGTTACATCTTCTCCAGCTTTTACACCTTTCTTTCTTTCAATCATGTTGTTAAACTCCTTGTTCATGGATTGACTAAATTGAACTTTAGCCTGAACAACACTAGACTTAACATCGATTTGTTCTAATACTTTCTTAACCGCATCAACATTAGCAAGAGCATCATCAACGAAATACATATCATTATAACCCTCGGCATACTTTTCTAACATCCATTTTGCTTTAGCATTAGCAGAACTGTTTGCCAAACCAGTTATGTTTTCTATAGGTATATTTAAACCCATGCCTTTTAAGAATTCATGTATTGATCTAGCTGATTCAGCTGGTCTAGCAGTTAAAACAAACATATCTTTTGTTCCAAACTTTTTAGCTCTTTCTATAGCTGTTTTTAAATATGGTCCTTCTTTTCCTTCAATAACCTTGTTAAATTCAGTGAAGTCAAATTCACCACCTCTCTTCAAAATACTTTCTCCTTCTAAAGCAAATTCTTCAGCGTCTAATCTGCGTCTTTCATAACCACTAATAAAATCATTCATTTTATCTTTAAGCTTCTTGGGCATAGAACTTTCCATGGTTAAGTTATCTGTTTTAATCTCCATAAATCTTTTACCAAACATTTCTTTAAAACCAGGTTTATTTCCTTGAACGGCCTCATGATTTTTTCTAACTATAAAATCTAATAAAGATCTTTCTTTTCTAGCTTTATTTCTAGCTAGAGCAGTTTTTAATGTTGTCTCAACAAACATCATACTAACATCATAACCTTTATCTTTAAATTCAGTTACAAGTTTTTCCATTTGTTTTGCTGATCCACCAGTTCCATCAACAACAATACCATCGCCTTTACCTTGAAACTTCATCATCTTTCTTTTGGCAATACCTCTAGCTTGATGACCTAATTTACCAAGTGTACTTTTTTGTTCTTTAGTAAAATCTCTCATATCTTCTGGAAGTCCAGAATTTTTCTTTAACCACTCTAATGATATATCTTGATTTACTATTTTAAATCCTTGTTGTTCTAAATTTAATTTATTAACAACATTACCTTTACCACTACCAGCACCTCCAGCCATGAATATAACTTTTCTACTTGGTTTAGGTAAACCACTTGGATTAGGTGTATTTACTCTAACACCAGATTTAGTTCTACCAAGTGTATCATCAAAATCGAAAGTTGACATACCTCTTTTTTTACCACTAATACTAGTTTTTAATTGTGTTTTCCAAACACCCTCATAGGTATCATTTTTCTTTTTATTAGTTGAAGATTCTTTTGCTAACTTTTTCTCAAGTTTACTCAAATTATATTCAAGCATTTGTTGTTGGATAGATTTTTTAGTAAAAGTAAATATATTATTTATATGATTACCTTCAGGAGCATATTTTTTCAACGCATTAAATCTATTCAATCCTTCTCTACTTGTACTTCCAGGGATATCCAAAATATCAGTTATATAACTATTTGTTAGAAATTGATTATGATCCTTTAATATCTCACGTATTTTAGTTCGTCTTTCTGCGTCTGTTTTATGTTTACTTTCTTTAGTGATCTCCCACATGAGTAACGTCATATCTAAAGCTGTATTCTGATGAGCACCCATGTGTTCTCCATATAATTTATTAATTTTTTCTAATGCTTTAGTTTCAGCTTCTTTTTGCGATAATTTAAATTTATTTTTATAATAATTAGTTGCTTCTTTTAGTAATCCATGATCTTTATTTATAGCTTTTTCTATTGCTTGTTGTTCTGTTAGTTTTGGATTTGCTTTCCTCCAGGCATCAATAGCTTTTCCCCTATCAAATGTATATTCTAATTTACCTTTTTTATTCTTATATCTCCAAGCGCCTTGGGGATAGTCTCTAAAATCTATAAAGTCCCATTTACTTAAACCCCTAAATCCTCTAGTTAAACTAGATTGTATTTGCATTAAATGATAAAATGTATCATATCCAATTCCTTCTTTTGAATTCTCACCACCAGTTTTTTCATTTAATTCAACCTCTTTAATAAGATCAAAAATCATATCTTCATAAGCTTTTAAATTAGCTTCACCAGCTAAATTAATTTTTTCACCATAAAGCGATTCTGTATACGCGTGTTTTTCTTTAGCACCCCAAACGTCTTTACCTTCTAAATTTTTAATACCATTTCCAGTATAGTAATTCATTATAGGTCGCGTCTTTTTCATTGTCCCGATAGGACTATTAAATATCTCAACGTTTTTAGCGTTTTCTTTTTGATTTGGATTTTCTTTAGCTTTTTCTATAATTTTTTCTACTTCTTTAACAAAGTCATAATAAGGACCTTTAACGCGTTTACCATTCTCAAGTTTAAAACCGTCTATATCTACTTTGTTTTCTTTAATTAATTTCGCTTTTTGAGAACTTGATAGTTTACCAGAGTTCCATCCTGGCCACATTTTATATAATGCTGGATCATAAATTCTATTTTGTAATCCAACAACATCTAAAGGCATATTTGTGTTTTTAAGATATGTTGCAAGTTTTTCCGCCGCTTTCTTTATATATGGTTGTTGTGCATCTAGTATATCAGGATTCTTATTATTTAATGTTCGTTGAGTCAACATCATTTCCCTAAATGCTCGTTTTAAATTTTGATTAGTATATAATGATTGTTTATATCTTAACTCTCCTGTGCCTTCAATCCAATCCCAACCAAGCACTTCTTTTAAAATTTCTTTAGGTATTATTCTTTTACCTATAGGTTCAATTAATTCTGGTATAAATTCACCTTTTTCATTTTTCTTAAAAACTTCTTCTTTACTAGTTTCAATAATTTTTTCACCAACAATTTTAGCGTCTGTTATTGAGAACTTAATAGAAGGACTTCTTTTAATTTTTAAATCTAATACTGCTAATTGATTATCTAATTGTTCTTTTCCAGTGAGTTCTCTTATGTGTTCTCTTCTTTCTACTGTTCTTTGTTGTTGTAACACTTCCATAGTAGCATCAAGACCCATTATCTCCGCAACCTCTAAAGCAAGTGCAGCTTTTCTATTACCAAGTTGAGATGGCGTAACCTCATATCCAAGCATGTTTTTCATATTAACGCCTCTAAAAAATGCTGACATAACTTCTGCTCCAGGATAAACTGAAACTTTTTCAGTCAACCAAGGACCAGTTCTATAATCTGTACCTTTAGAAAATATATTTTCTGAAATTAACTTATCAACTGTTTCTTTATCTTTTATTCTTCTACGAGTAGTAAATTTTCTTAATTCTTGTGGAACTAATCTTTCTAATTTTTGTAAAGCTTCGGGAGTCATTTTTTCCCAAATAGCTTCCATTGATTCACTTTTTATAAAGTTATCATATAATGCTTCTACACCAAACATTTTTTGAACACGTAATCTAAACGCTTCTCCATAAGCTTTTTCTAAATATGTTTTTATATCTAGTATAATATGTTCTCCTCTATTCACAACATCACCCTCTTTAAATAAAAGATCATTAACCTCATGAGATGCTAATGCTCTTTCGAACACTAACTTACCAGTCTTAATATCATAAATAGGCATGTTATAATTTAACTTATACTCTAAGCTTCTTCTATAGTCTTTAAGAGCTTTAATCTTTTGTTTTTTAAGATCTGTTAATTTATCTGCTTTATCAAATTCAAGTTTATCAAAAGCTTTATCTATTTTTGGATTAAATTCTTTTTCAATACCTTTTAATTTTTCATTAAATTCTTTTTCAAATTCTTTAAATTCCAAATAAGCTTGATCTTCAATTACTTTAATTTCTCCAATTTTCCCTTCTTTAACTGTCTTATTACCATCTTTTAACATTGCTGTTAATTTTCTTGATCTAAAATCTGGTGTTGATCTATCAGTTAATATATCGTAAACTTCATTTTTAAACTCTTCGGTTATTTTAGATCCCTCTGTTAATGGTTCGTTAATTTTTATTTTCTGTCCTTCAGTAACTATTATTTTAGCACCCGATGGAATATATTGTCTAAACTCACCAGTTGGACCTTCTATTACAATTCCAGTTATATCAAAGTTGCCATCTCTTTCAAACGCTTTAACTATTCCACTTTCTTTTGCATTAGTATTATCTAAATTAAGTTGAGCTTTTAATTTAGAATACTCAACTTCATTCTTAGCTCTCTTAGCCCTAGCTCTCGCGCTAATAGATATATCTTGATTCTCAAACGCTTCAGTACCTTTACTGTCAGCATACATTAAATCTTCAATTGTTCCCTTTTCTCCAATGGGTGTATCTTTTGATATCGTTGGTAATTTGTTAACTTCCTTCCACTTATTCATCACATCACCCTTAGCGTGATACATAATAGAACTTTTTTGGCCTGATTCTAGTTTGTTATAATTAGTTAACCATCCAAATATACTTGGGTTTCCATCATATCTATAACCTTTTCTCATTATTTGGTTTCCCTTTTCATCCAACATAATTCTACCCTTTGAATCTCTTTTAGGACCTCCTTTATATCTTTCCAGTAATTCCATTTTAACGCTAGCAGTAAAATCTATCATTTCTTGCTTATTCAGCATTGCGGTTTCGCCCTGCATACGAGCTCTTATCATTGGTTCTAGACTAGGATGTTTCATTAATATTTCTCCAGCTTTAAAAGCTCCAGATTCTACAAATAGTTTATGACTTGGTTTACCATCTGCTCCTTTATATAATATATCTCCTTTAGAATCATGTGTTACTTTTTCAAGAATTGGTTTTGGATTTATAAAATCGGAAACAGAAAGTTTTACTAATACTCCATCTTTGTATTCTCCACCTTTATTTTTAGTAATTTTAAATCCACTAGCATTAGCTGCGTCTCTAATTTCTTTAGTTATACCTTCACCAGATATTTCACTAAGCATGTTCATTAAATCTTTGGCTGCTTTCGCTGAATTAGTTTGATTTAATTCAAACTTATACCAATTTGCAAACGGTATTCGACCGTGTTTATCTTTAAACCCCTTGAAGTTATTAGGATTTTGTAATATAGGATATATTCTTTTAGCTAATCTACGACCAAGAGACATGTTTTTCTTTATCTGTCCATTTTTCATAGCATCACCCATCACAGTTATATACTCTTCGTAGTACTGTTCTTTTGGTCTTTCTTTTTTTTCTAAAACTTCTTTACCGTCAACAATTTTCTTTTCATAAACATATCTTAAATCTCTTTCTCCTTTTTCATTAATAAACTCTTCTACTTCATACTTATAATTTTTCTCTATTCTATCTTCAACTATTTTCCTTTCTTTTTCCCCTAATAAGTTTAGTAGATCTTCTATAACTTCAATTCCATCTTTAGACAACACTTTCTCTTTTGATCCATCTTTATTTGTACGAATCTCTTTTAAAGAATTTCTTAATATATAATGTGTTAATTCATGTAATCCAACACCAAGATTTCTTGTTTCAATAGCTTTATCAACGTTAATAACAATTTCAGTTTTATATATTGGTACACCGTGTTTATCAAGTTTTATTTTACCATTTTCATAAATTGGTGTTTCTGATATATGACCTTCAGCGTCTTTTCCTCTTTCAAAGTGTTCTAAACCTAACTTTTTAAGATGAGCGTGGTATTCACTTTCTACTATTGTTTTTTTACCATCTTTATCTGTGGTCTCAACATCTACACCTCTAAGATCAACCATTGTTAGATTTGGATCTTTAAACGCTTTAGTTGCTGCTTTATCAAGGGCTATTTGTCTTTGAATCATTTTAACCCAATTAGCGTTAAACGTCTCTAATTTACTTTTTCTTATTTCTAAAAGATTTTTTACTTTATCTTTTAATAATTTAATTTCCGCTTCTTTAGCTTTACTCGTTTGAGGATTATTTTTGACTAATTCCTCTAACTGAAGTATCTCTTGTTCGCGTCTAGTTATTTCCAATGTTTGTTTGATAAAGTCTAATTTAGCTTTTTCTCCACCTTTGCCTTTAATTCCGCTAGCCTCTGCCATCCAACCAGCCTCGGCAACAACCTGCCACCAAGCTTCCTGGTGTTTAAAACTTTTGCTACTAGTATCAATACCCATCCTCTCCATCATTTCTGTAAACTCCCATTGCTTAAGACGACTTAATTTATTTAAATCTTGATCGGTTTCCATTTTATCCATAAAACGCCCCATTGATCCTTCAGCAATCATAATTTTTGCTAATTTATTATTCCAAATCCCGCGTCTTTTGTAGGCTTTTTTATACCACATAAGATTATTGAAGTGTTCTACTTGAGCTTTATCTCTTTCTAGTTGTTTTAATTCCTTCTTTTTTTCACTATTTGTAAGTTTAGTGGAATCTTGAATTTGTTTTTTCTTATTTCTATATGCAGCATCAACTTTTGATTGATCCCACCATCCATCTTTGTTCCAACTATTTCTCTCTAATCCTATTCCCTTAGAAGATGTAGCTGTTGATTTATTCCAACCTTGCCAATGGTAAACACTTTTAGTAAAACCTTTATACATATTCCCAGGCACACCTTTACCGTGCAATACCATCATAGCTATGGCAGTACCAACTATTTTATCAGGTGTAATAAGGGCGTTCCATTCTTCTCTTAATTGTTTACCATGTGGAGAATCATCTAGTTTAAAAGGATTATTACCAGCTAAAGCTTCATTTGTAATTATTTGAGCACTTTCTGCAATACCTAATAATACTGAAGCATTAAGTCCATGAAAAGGAAGAGCTGCGGTTTGTTGAACACCTGTGGCAAGTCCCCCAACAATATCCCCTCTTCTTCCTGCTCTTGAAACCGCGGCAATATATGGACCTATAGGACTTGATAATAGTTTTTTGCCTACTCCACCCATCATTAAGTTTGTTAATCCTGGAACACTACCCATTATAAATGGAAACATAAGTCTTGTTTCACCCGTTGCTATATCTATAGTTGTAGCTTTCCATTGTTCTTCATGTTTACCACCAAATAAAGCTTGTCCACCTAATTCACCAATACCCCATTGTGGTACTGTTAACGCTCCAGGAACAATCATATTTTTAGTAATCCACCGCGCGGCTTTAGGTGCGTCTCTTCCAACTAAAGCTCTAGAAACTTTATTAAGTTTATTAACTCCACCTTGCCTAGCCATCTTTAGCAATCCTTTAAAACCCGCTAATTTATTAAATCCAGCTAGAGAGGCAACTAGTGGTATTAATCCCATAACTGATTCATTCGCAAACTCACTCATCTGTCTATCATTCCAAAAATCAAGCTTCATCCCGCTCCAAGTCATTGGTTTATCTGTTCTACCATACCAACCTTCTGTCATATGATCAGGTACTTCATGTCCGGTTTCTGTTAAAAATCCAGTAAATACTTCATAAGCTTGATCATCAGTATATTCATTATTAAAATAACCTCCTCCAACAAAATGATTAAAGTCATCTTTAACTTCTTTTTTAAACTCTTCTTGAGGAACTTGTGCTATATTTTGATTTAAATCTACAACCCTTAAAAATGTTTTAAATTTCTTATATAAAGCATTATGATGTTTAGCACGAGCCGAACCACTCTTTAGTGTTGTTAAAACATCTTGATCAAACTCTCCTTCACCTAAATCAAAAATATTCCAGCCTGTTTCCATGAATTTATCATATTGTCTAATATCACTTGCTAGTCCTTGTTTCAAACCCTCATAGTCAGGAGTCCAATCGCTTTTATATCCCCCCGCCTCTTGTTCTGCTCTTCCTTGAAGTAACCTCATGAAGGCGTTTGATTCTCTATAAACTCCTCGCTTTAAATTATCATGATTCAACTTTGTAGAGTGGACTAATTGAAAATATGTTTGTACTAGTTCATATTGTGCGTCTTCTAACTTAGTCGTTTTAGCTATTTCTTTTGCTTCTTCTTCTATGCCATAAAATATTACATCTCCCGTGTCCACATGTGTCGCTGAGCCATCACCATTGTCAACATACATAGTTGGATCTATAGGTGTTTCTTCTATATCTTTATACGCACCTGTAGTGAGATCAAATGCGTCTGGTGGAATAACTTTAGTTACTCCATCATCTCTTGTTATATTTTTAATAAAGTCTTCTTCTTTATTTAGTTCTTTTAATATATTCGTAATGAGTTCTTTATTATCAGAAACATCTAGCATTTCTCCAGGTGCATATGTACCACCATGCTTCCAATTAATTTTATCTGAACCCACTTTTACCATGAGATCATTTTGAATTAAGTTTTGTAGTTCGCTCCAATGAGGACTCTCACCCTCAACAACATCAAAAATATCACCTGTAAGTATATTAAATAAATGACCTGATAATGATATTTTTCCTTCTTCCAAAAATTCTCTTTGTGTTTGTATATCTTTTAATCTCTTATCTAATGGTTGACTATAATAAGATCCCTTTCTACGACTTCCATCTGCTCTAGTTGATTTAGTTTGTTCATGTAGAAATTTAACCATAAAATCTAAATCACCATTAGCCGCTTTATACTTTTCTGGGAAAAGTCTTTCAAACATTTCCATTTGACTTTCACCAGATACGGGATTTGAAAAATTTCTTAAATCTTCTCTTATAACTTCTTTTTGCTTCTGCTCCATTCTATTATAAATATCATCTTTTATTGTATAGAGATATTCAAGAGAAACTTTTTCACCATTAATTGTAATATAACCACTATTATCAAACCAATATTGATCTATACCAAGCATACTAGGTATAGCATTAAACATGTCTATCATTCCAACATCGCCTTTCTTATAAAGTTGATGTTCTTGTAGTCTCCAATGAGAATAATTTTCTACTGGTGATTCGCTTGTATCTAGTTCTTTTATTTTTTCTAATTTTTCTTCTTCACTTAAAGAATCATCTTCAGTGATTTTTTTCTTTTCTTCTAAGTAATGATATCCAGGATCACCAGGAATACTTGAGTCAACTTCATCGGAAAACCAAAATCTAGGAGAAAAAGTATATTGCTGATCATGTCCAAACTTTCCTGGACTTATTGGTCCTATAGATTTATCAGTATCGAATAAAGTACCTTTATATGTACCAATCCAATCTATTCTTTCTACTCCACCGTGTGCATATTCATCTTTATCAAACCCTTTAGCTTTTAAAGCCTCATTGTGAGAACCAGCATCTTTATGATTACTTCTTTGCCACGACGCTATTGGAATATCTTTTCTATCTACCCCTTCAGCGAGGAGTCTTTGTTGTTCTTCAATTATTTCTCTTGGATTAGTTGTTTTATAATGACTTCTATCCCAAGTATTATTGAAAAATTCATTTCTTGAAAGACTTCTAAAATCCGTTTCTACATCGCTGAAATTAGGATTAGCTTCATTCATTGATCCAGCCATAATTTTTATATACTCTTCAACATCTTCTTCATATTTTTCTGGATTAGCAGCATCTTTAATAATTTTTCTTATATTCTCAAATGCTATTTCTCTACCTTGCTGACCAGTACGATTAGTCGGATTAAAAGGAACACCAGCTGATGGACCTTTAAAAAATTGACCAAGTGCTCTTGTCATCGCAGTTTGGTTTTCAAGATTTATAGGAACTCCTTCTCCTGGCATTTGATCATCAAATAATAATTCAACCACATCTTTACCTGCATGCTTTTGTACAGCTCTAACTCCAGTTCCCTTTAATCTATCATTCAAAAAATTGGTTAATCCCTCTTCTTTTCTAAGACCGAACCAACCTTTAGTTGCTTGTTCCATCTCTTCATTAGACGGCAATTCGAAACCCTCATAAGGATTTAAATTTACTTTTGATTCTGTTTTTTGATATTTTGGACTCGAAATGAGTTTAGCATTAGATATCCCATGCTTTTGTAGGAAGTTGATATTATCTCTCTTATCAACATTGTATACTGAGTCTCCAACTAAATATTTTAATTTATCTTCAACTTTAGACGCGTCGGCTTGGGTGCCAGCATCGTCTGATTCCATAGGTGCTAATATAGCCCCTGGATTATTTTCTCTAAATTCAGCTAATTCGCTGATGTTAATAGTTTTATATTGGTTCTCACCAATTTTAAATCTTAATTCCATACTGTATCGTTAGTTACCCGTAATTATTTTTATTTTCTTCTACTTTTTCTTTTTTATCCTAAATCCTTCTATCAGTTTTTTCTTTATTACCTCCCAAGAATCTGTCCAACCATTTGTTGCTTGCCTTATTTGAGCTTCTGTTATGTGTTTACCAAATCTTTTCCAATATTGATATTTAAACCATCTTATGTCTCTTTCCTCACCCCACCATCCGCTTCGTTCTGAGTGACCCTCAAATTCAGCTTCGACATCAATTTCAGGATTTTCAGGATCTACATATCTACCTTCCCCACCTGTCAATTCAATATCCCAATGTTCTGTTAAATGTGGATATTTTTTACGATATTCTAATAGTGATTTTTCAACGATCTCTTTGTCGTCACCTTCTAAACCATCTTGACTATCTTCCCAAAGTAAATCTAAAATTGCTTTTTTCTCTTCATCAGTTTTAGCAGTACTTAAATAAGTGTTAGTATTCGTGATCGCGTCACCAATTGGATTAAAATCAATATCTTCAGGTTCAAATTCAAGTTCAGTTTTCGCTACAAATTTAATACCCTCGTTGTGTGCGTCTTTAAAATGTTGAGTAAAGAATCTTTGTAGTAATCCTCCATCACCAACTAAAGCTGGATTTTTTTCATCACCACTAATAGCATTTGTTAATTGCTCTGCGTCATTTTCATCAATACCATCACTAATATTTATAGGTGGTAAACCTCCTTCTCCATCTGGATCCAGTCCTTCATATGTTGCTAAATCTTCATTTGTTATACCAAGATCTGTATATGTTTTACCTTTTAAATGATCAAATAAATGTTGTTTAAAACTTCTATTTCCAACCAATGGATCATTTATTGCTGAATTTACATTCCCTTGTACAATGTTCCTCAAGGTCCAGTCGCTCCAAACTTTTTCTTTAAACTCTTTATTATCAGCAGGTTTAAGTTTTGATGCAGCGTCTGCTACACTAGCATATGTAACCCCAATTAAATCATGTTGTGTTTTGTTAAAACTATTTTCTTTAATCAACTTGTCAATGTCAGCACGAGATGTCCACGCTGTTTGTTGTGTAAATTGATTTTTACCAAGTCTATTTGCATTTTTCGCTCTCCATTCAGGATCATTCAACTTAGTTAACTTCGCGTCAATTAATTTTTTATATCGATCAATATCTTCAACGTTATCTTTCTCTAATGCTTCGTTATAAGCTGCAAAAGTCAATCCGAGTTTATAACTTAAATCATTAGATCCAGGATTATTTATGCTCCATTCACTTTCATTTTCCCAGGTTGCTTGAGAAATATCGCCAAAATCTCCAGTAGAAAGTGTCCATTGATTAGTTGGTAGTTCATAACCATAATCTTGAGCATCGTCATTCCAAACATAATCAAGATCTCCATTAACTATATCAAGTACATTATTGCTTTCAATGGTATTTGCGTCTTTAAATTCTTTTCTTAACCCACCTTCATATTCAGATAATAAAGCTGTTTCAGCAGTAGTGGTTCTTTGTTCTTCCATTCCAGCTAAACTTAATGTTCTTTTATTTAAGTCTTGTTCTAATAATGTTCTTGTTGTTTTATTTCCATATATATACTTCTCTCGCTGAATCATTAGTTCTTTAACTAATTGTTCATATTTTTCAGGATCCATAAATTCCCCACCCTCTAAAGCCTCTTTAGCGGCTTTATCGAATTCTTCTCCTCTATCTACTAAACCTTCAGCTATAAGCATACCTCCTTTCGCTAAGGTGGTGGCTAAATTAGCTATACCCTGTGCTTGAGTTGCACCTGAAAATCTTTCTACCGCCATTCCAGCGCCTTGTACTAATGTTGCATCTGCTGCCATATTTTATACTTTATATTTATTATATATTATTTAGTTGTTGGAGTTCCCAGCGCCTTGAGCGTCTTGTGCTAATTTTAAGAGATCTGCTAAACCACCACTACTACCACTGCTACTACCTCCAAATCCTAATCCTGATGTTAATAATCCTGTTGCACCACCAACTCCAGATGATAAAGCATTCCACTGTTGTGCGTCTGCATCTGCCGCTTGCTGAGCATATGCTGCAGTTTCTTGTTGAGACATTCCTAGTAATGTACCAACCTTATCTCTCTCCCAATTTCTAGACATAACATCGCCTTGTCTTTCCATGCCTTGAATTCGACCTGCTTCTTGAGCTGCCATTCTTTGATTAGCCGCCTCTTGTTGACCTATCGAAGCAGATGCTTGTTGAGAAGCTAGTTGACCTTGTTGTGCTAATTGTTGAGCTAATGCTGCTATACCACTACCTCCAGCTGCACCTCTAAGTCCACCCATTATATTGGCTTGACTTTGTTCAAATTGTTGTTTTTGAAATTCAGCTTGCTTTTGATTAATAGTTAAATCTTCCATTGTATTTTCCATGTTAAGAAATGGATTACTTGTATCTAAACTTGAATAAGCCTGTTTTAGTTTATTCATTTGATCTCTAGCTTCTTTTTCTTTATTTCTAGCATCTCTAGCTGCTTTTTTAGCTTTTTTTGCTCCCCATATCCCCATTCCTAAAGTACCCAATATTCCAACACCCATTCCAACAGCTCCACCACTAAGACCACCAGAAGCATTTTGAAATAATTTTCCAAATATACTTCCTCCAAACGCGGTTTCCGCGAAAGTTTTCTTCATTGGAGAATTATTAGCTGCTTCACTAACATTCACGGTATTTAATGCGTTTGTGAAATCATCGTCATCTGCCATTCCATATTTTAAAGGACTATTGTTTTTATCTAGCATAATTTATTATTTATTTACTATTATATAGTTACATTTTTTGTATTTTATTTACTACTTTCTGTCACCTCACAAGATGTGGCAAATAATTCTGCCGCAACCGTTGAGTTGTTTTTAAATTCCGCATTACCATAATAACCTTTTAACGCAGATGTATTAACTAAATTTTCTTTATTAAAAAGTATAAAACTATCTGTTGTTGGAACAACTAATTCTGAATCTACATTTACCGTTATAGTTATACCTTGAGATGTTTCTGTTATTGATTTAATTGTACCCATGCTTACAAATGATTGACCAATGGTAAATCCACCGGATGTAGATGTATTAACATAGTAAACATTGTCTC
>TARA_R110002020_G_scaffold4088_7_pt1 | contig 14804 bp, 10 predicted proteins | sample TARA_R110002020 | Tara Oceans TARA_R110002020 (sample SAMEA4396489) | marine metagenome | biome: Westerlies Biome; feature: [MES] marine water layer (ENVO:01000295) within the mesopelagic zone...; material: water (ENVO:00002006), including particulate matter (ENVO:01000060) such... | reverse complement strand
AGGTCACCAAAATTTGTGTCGACAACGTTTGACACCATCGCAGGGTCACTGTCTGCTACTGGACCAACTTTCTCCGCCTCTCTTTGAAGATTGATAATTTTTTTCAGTTCTGCGTTCTTGGCCCTTTTTTTAGCTCTGGCTGCGTCTATGTCGAAACCAAGCAGTTCACGCTCTCTAATTGTAGCGCGACCAACAGGTGCTCGACCTGTGTTAATCTGAGTGTCAAGCTGACTAATCTCACCCCGAAGTTTTTTCTCCATAGCGTCCAGTTCGCTGGATACCGTTTCATCCCCCGTCGGAGCGTCAACGGTTTCCGCCACTTTCGAGGTCGCAGGTTTAGACTCTTTCGGTTTATCCGCCTTAGCAATCGATTTCGGCTTCGGCTCAGGCTTCGGCTCAGGCTTAGGTTCTGGAATTAACTGCGTCGATTGGGGCTTCGTCGCGAGTTCAGGGAACAAATCTGTGGCCATGCTAAAATCCTACGACTGAAACGAACTTGTAATGTTTGCGAATGCACGGTCCATGGGAGTGACCGTATCGGCAGAACTAGACTCGCTTGCCTCACGCGCTTCCGCCCTACGGTCTTTCGTCAAAGCTTTAATCGAAGGCATAGATTTCTTAATCTGTTCCCTCCGCTTAGCTTTTTTCCGCGCTTTATCCGCCAGGGTTTTAGACTCCGTCACAGACTCTTGTTCGGCTGCCTTCATTGTTTCTGGGGTTACAGCACCAAACTCAATGCCGCGTGCTTCGTCATCGTTGCTCATTAGGATCATCCTCGTCGGTTGTAGGTGGGACGCCGCCGGAGTCAACGCCGCTGCCACCAGGGGTCCGAGGCGATGCTAACGAATCTGGCTCGTCTTTTTTCGCCTTCTTCTTCTCGGCCCTTTTTTCTTTTCTCTTCTTTAGATTTTCAGTGACCTTGGCGACAAGGTTTTTAACGGGCCCTAGGTCAGCAGAAACATTGTCGGGAACTCCCATGTCGGGGCGCTCTTCTTTGAGCCGGACAACGTTATCTTCAGGATTCATCCTCGGAAGATTAACGTCCATTGACATCTCGCCCGCATCTGCCATGGGAGCGGGATCTTCTTGCTCTGGCTTTGTAGCCTCACCAAACACCTTTGACAGGTCAAGATTAGGGAATTTCGACTTGGTGTCCGTAGTCGCCTCTTGGTTCATCGGCACCGATTTCGCTGAGGTCGGCGTTTTCTTACCTGTAGGCGGACGAGCTTTGCCTGGCAAAGGCGCAGACTTACTCGCGGCAGGAGTCCCGCCAGGAGCCGTATCGGTAGGAGCAACACCCATCTCTTCAGGAGTAAACTCATCGACATCTGCGTCGGCAACCTCTCGGCTTTCTGCCATAAGACCCGGAGGATCCTTCGGCTCTGGCGGCTCATACGTCGGGGTTGCCGGCTCATAACCGAGACCTTCAAGATCAAGGATATTGTACGCCGTCCTGTAATCCTCAGGAAACCTCTCGTTGTAAATTTTAGCCAACTCAGTTTTCTCTTCTGGCGTCCTGTTGGGGTCATTCAGGCTATCGGCCATACTTTCAACTACGTCTTGATCCACACTGCCGACGCCACTAGTTGAGCGGTCGGGTTCGCCCTCTTCAGACCCCATAGGCTCAAGAATCAAATACTGATCAAGCGCAGTATTCAGTTCTAGTTCATCTTCATCGGTGATTCGCCGGGTGTCATCTTGAGGCTCAACCACGTAGATTCCCGCAAGATCTTGGCCGGGCCCAGTCATGGTTACCGAAGGTGCGTCAGGGGAGACCTCGAAGCCCATAGCGGCGATCGAAGTGTCTGATTCCATGAAACCTGCGTACTCCGAGGCGTCAACTATTTGAAGATCCGCCAGACTAATGTCACCTTTTATCAAGCCGTCAATTTGCTCCGTTCGAACCAACCCAGCACTACGGGTACCCGATTGTTTCAGTCCCAAATACGTTCGGTCAGAGAAATCAGGAATGCTCTTTGATATTTCTGATTTTGCGGCCTCGTCGAGTTTAACCGCTCCAGCCGCACTAACCGAGTACATGTCTGAGGTTGCTGGATCAACAATATACTTTACGCCGTCAACATCAAACACAAACGCAGCACTATTCCGTGCCTGTTCTTTCGCCGCGTTGAACTCGTCTTTCTGAATGCCCTGACCAGTTTCCGGGTCAATGATGTACTCAAGATCTTCAGTTTGAGCGATATTGCCTTCAGCTATCTCACCCGCACGAAACCGCGAAGCCTCACTAATTGACGCATACTTAGAGGCGTTTTTCTTAAACTGACGCTTTGCCCGGCGATCAATACGGCTGAGATTTTTTGTCGGGCTAACTTCAATCTGAGCCTGAGATACTTCTGCGGGTGTAATTACTCGCGCGCCATCAGCAGTGACGATTCTAATTGAACCCATGGGGTCAGCAGCATGACGTTTCAAGCGGTGCCCTGTGACCTCACTGCCGTCCTTCAACTCAACCCGCCAAATCTCACCGGTCTGAATGCCTCGAACGCCGTAGTTGCCAGCCTTGCGCATGGACTGTTTCTTCCAGGCGAGCAGTGCGCCCACGTCGTCACCGCCCTCACGGTAAGTAGACACGTCGACATTGCCGTTTTCGTCAAACTCAACAGACCCAAGACGATCAAAACCATGATCAGCAGCCCAAGCACGGAAACCAGAGTTCGAAATTCCTCGGGCCAAACCCTCTTCGATCTCGTTATTGTCATCTTGATTCAGCATCTTCTTAGCAAAGCGCATTGCGGCGTTTGCTTCTTCTGATGTCTTTTGGCGAGCCAAAGCGTTTTGAATCCGACTGTTCGCGACCTCTTGAGAAATCAAGTTGTTCTCAGCCATGAACACAGCATCAGCCTGCTCCAAACCTTCTTGCACTAGTTCGAGGTTTCGAAGCGCCTCAGGATCATCTGGATTTGCTTCCAAGCGAGAAATTGCGCCATTCAAGTTAGCCGTAAATCTTCTCTCTTCTTGTTTGAGTCGGTCATCAATTACAAGCTCTTGCCGACGCGCTCCGTTGTAATCGCTCAACGATGCGAACAAACCACGAGCCGCAGACGTGTCCATTGCGCGATCAGCAGCAGCAAACTGCGCTTTTGTCGCCTCAATATCGACAAAGCCATCTCCGCGGAGAACAATAATATCGCGGCCAGGCTGGGAGTTATTCAACGCATCAATGAGACCCTTCATTGTCACGGCAAACCCAGGATCCGAAGGAATCAACTTGGGCGGTTTGGTGCCATCCGCCCGGACGGTAGGCGCCAATACAATATTTGAAAAGGCGTTGATTACTTTATCTCCACCGAGTTTCTCAAAGCCTAGCTCTGCCGCCCTAATGATGCCCTGGTCAGCTACTCGTGTCTTGGCGTAATACGCCTTCTGAGCCCCGATGTTCGCGACCAAAATGTCCTTGTAAATCTTGGCTCGACCAAGATTAGTTTGATCCTCTAGCTGAGCGTATTTAAACTCAAGTGCAGAAAGATCTTGCCAATACTCAATCGTGGCTTTGTATTCTTTAAGGGCTGTGTCAGAGATGCCCTCTTGAATCTCTCGTTGCAAATCAATAGTTTCGCGCCAAGCCTTAAACCAATCCAACATCGATTCATCGTCCGAATCACTGGATGCAGACGAGCCACGACGGGCGCTCATTGTACCCAGAACGCGCTTCGAAATTGTACTTGTGTCGATTGCCATTAAAACGATCCGCCTGTGTTTGTTGATCCTGGTGGAACGGATGTCGGTGTATTTTGTAGACCTCCGCCCACTACGCCCGCTTCTGCGCGTTTTCCTGAAGCCTGACCAGCTTGACCCATCGTAATGTCTCCACCGATTGAAGCTGCATCCTGAATCCCGCCAGCGATGGCGTCAGTTTTAAGATTCCGTGCCGCCGCAAGACCCTGCTCCAGTGCAGATCGTTGAGCCGCAGCGCCTTTTATGACACCCAGATCCTGGGCTTTCTGACCCAACGCAAGTTTACCCGATTGTTCTTCCGCCGCAGATGACGTCTGCACTGCCGTGTCACTCGCACCTTTTGCAATTCGATCCACAAGCTCACGGCTTTGAGCCATCTTAGTTGGGTCTGCCATACCAGATTTCAAATCAGCTTTGGTTTCCGCAACTTTCGCTTTGTAATCTTTACCAGATTCAATGCCCAATCCGCGTTTGGCTGCCGCGCTCAAACCATACTTGTCAGCCTCAGCCCGCAAAGCCGCTGCTTTTTGCTGGCCGCTCATTGCTTTGTACTCAGGACTGTTCTTAAAATTAGTAATTGCTTTTTTGTTGCTCTTAGCTTTTTGAAGCCCAGAAACTACTTCAGTGCCAACTTTAGCCGCCGCCAATGTGAGCGCCGTAGCCGTAAACGGATCTATAGCAAAAAGAACTTCGCCACTCGACGCGCCCCCGAAAACAAAACAAACACCAAGTGCGCAGAAATACAAACCTATTGCGACTGGATGGAAGCGCGGAAACAAGAGGTGCATAGTCAATCTCCCAGCAAAGTATAGCGCGTTACAGAAACGAAATGACCCGTGCGTTTCGAATTCCTAAGCTAAGTTTAGCAGTTAACTCAAAAAAGCCTCGACCACGAACCGTACCGCTCCTGTGCTCAGTACCAATGTTTTGGACATAAACGGCTTCGCCTTGAATACCCTGAGTTTTTATCTGCAACCCAATCTCGTGAAATCCCTTCGACAAAGCCTGAGGGTAATGAAGGCTCATAGGAACTGCCGAGTGAGCTTCAGGAAATACGTATTTTGGGCCACCGCATTTAAGTTTACCCGCGACCTTTTTGTCCGAGGGGTAACTACTGTAAAGATCCAAACCAGGACCGGGAATCGTTGGTACAGTGTTTTTGTACCCCGGCGATACTGGATGAAACATATTCTCTGACAGCCGACGCTTCGAAAAGTTTACGTAATCACCGTCAAGAACGCACCGAAAATCCATTTTTGTTTTTCGACCTACGCTACTAAAACGACCGTCCTTATCGGCGTACTCACCCTGCCAATTGTTAAAGCTAAAAAAGACATCCCAATGCATGAGACTGACCGTAGTAGCGTACGGCTGATACCACCGGAGAGAAATGCCCGGCAATGTGACCCAACGCTCAGTTGCGTCACCAATATTGCGCTGACCGATGCCGTTACCAAATAGCGTCGACGTGTCCTCGAATGATTCCATTCTCGCGTACGAAGCCTGCTCCGGCATAATGTGAATGTCTTGAATACGAAAATCAGTGACGCCCATATTATGCACATCTAACGAACCATTCGCACCAGACATCAAACCATCGTTAACTGTACCGAGACTACCCCCACCACCCGTGAGTGCGACGTCTTCTGGTCGAGAGTGAACGTTTCTTACGTAAGGTTCGCCAGGACGACCTACGGAATTTGAGTCGGCGTTTAAAAGAATCTTGCGACGGTCAAACGGGCTTTCGTCAATTTTAATCTTAGGCATAAATCACTTTAGCATTTTGATAATAGTTAATCGACATCTACCAATGTGAGCTTCAACGCCATTAAGAATTGGGCGTCCTGGTGTGGCAAAACTACGCGCCGGACTCATCCATGCATTCCTGAAATTACACTCGGCGTCACTTAGGCTCGTCTCACCTCCGTCAGCAGCCTCCAAAATAATGTGCGACGAACCTTCCTTTCGCCCAGTCGTACCCGCTCCATCAGCAGCAACCTTACTGTCCCAAATAAACGGGAACGTTGTACAACCAAATACGCCGATCTCAGTTAGTTGGCGGTCAGATTCAGAAGCAAAGTCAGACGCGTCCAAACAAAACATTAGAGGTACTGTAATTCCCAAATTGTTTGGTGCCGTATTTGCGCCGCGAAGATCGATTCTTTTCGACGCAGAAGTAATCCCTGTTTCGGAACTAATGTTTCCGCCTTGAGTCGCCACGATTGACGTCGTATCTTTTTCGTAGGCAGTCATAAATGCTTTTTTTCTGTTGGCCCACGAAGACGAATTTAGGACTGCAGGCGCATGCTTCGAACCGATCACCCAATTACCGAAAGAATCATTACCTGTTCGATACCCAATGTTGAACAAAGCAAACAAATCTAGATACTTATCTTGCTGGAGAAAAGAATAAAAGTCCGCTAGACGGATCAAATCGGACTCGGCAAACGACTCACCGTTTTCAACCTTGCGGTTAACATCAGCAATTAACGCTTGAGAATCAGCCGAAAGTTCGGGTCGAATTCCGCGAACCTCAACATCCGCAAAAATCAACATCTTTTCGTTCTCTGAAATATGCAGAGAAGTACCCGAAGCATCTTTGACACTCAAGAAGTCCTGGCTCACTCCTGACTCACCATCGTGCAGCATGACCCACCCAGCGCCACGATCTGAATCGGTGTAGTCATACGCCCAAGAAGCTCGGTCTTGTACGCGACGGTCCAAGTAAGTCAGGTGCTTCATGCCCGGAAACCGAGACCTTATTATACAAGCCGACGTAAGCTCTCTGTTCGGCCCGACGGAAAAACTCGGAGATATACCAACCGTAGAAAAATTTGTGATCTTCGACGGCAAATGAGTGTTTGGTAGCGAATGCTTTTTAATGTCCGAAGGGCTGAGGCTGTTGATTCTCGACTCTAAATTTTTTGTGTCCGCCAGTTGCTGTTTAGCCTCAAGAAGATCTTCAGATTGCATCGATCGAGTTGTGACGGGTAGATCAGCTTGGCTCGAATCAACGGCAATGGGATAGATCGGAAGCTTAGCTACATTAAGTCTCCGGGTAAAAACCCCCACAAAATCGCCAACCTCAAACTTTTTGCGCTTGCGGAGTAACCGACGAGCAACAATTTCAACTGTGTGCGTTCCAGGGCTAACAGGAATTACAGCGCCAATTCGAACCGGCAACACTTCAGGCCCGCAAGACGTAGCTCTTGACGACCTTAGTTTTTGCCCTGGCCGAGCGTCATCATTGTCACTGTAGTCCATTGATCGAAATGAACTTCGTTGACCAAAAACGAATCCTTCGCCGTCGGACCCCAATATCGTAGAGCTATCGCTAACACGAAGCCCATGAGCCGATTCTTCGAAAGAAAAGGACTTACCTGTGATTGTTTCCTCGATAACTTTACCGTCAACGCGAATCGCAAACTGAACCAGGCAGGGGTAAAAACCTTTCGATATATGATGAAACCCCCCAAGTTGGGGTCTCCGCGCTTCATCGTTAGCAGAAGCTTCGTTCAGTGGATAGGCGTATGGGTAAGAGCCAACAAAAGGAGCCCTACCTGTCGCGAAAAACGGATCGAATACAGTTTTCTCCGTAAACTCAAGAGTCGTCTCATTAAACGTCTTCAGCGCGGGGTTACCATAATAAGCCGCAGGCCAATACACCCAGGCGTCACTGGGACCAAACTGATTTAAATTTTCTGCTTCTTTCTGGGCGGCATCACCCGTAAGTGGGTTGTAAACGCCCATGTAAGAATAACGAGTTGTATCGGAGTTTACCCCTTCATACCGCCATGGCGGTTTGTACTCAAAAAATCCTTGCCACACATACTGAACAAACGCGTTGATGTACAGGTTATCCTTACCTGACTGCACCGTAACAGAGGCACCACTCACCGCGTCCCAGTCACCTGTGTTGGCCACTACATGCGGGTTCTGCGTGTAGTTTGTGTAGTTCGACGCTGAGTGAGAATTAAGTGGTGCGTTACGAAAAGCTGAGCCCGTAAAGTGCAAGAAGTTGGGCGAAGACCGAAATTTATTGTGCGTACCCGCCGGGGTGGCTCCTGAAGTGTCAGGCAACTTGCTGGCGTCAGATTCAAAAATAACCGGGACCTCAGACTCGGATCTCAGAATTTCGTAGTACGCGTTTTCCGACACTGCCGCATTTTTATACGACGCACTACCAGCAGGTATTTCGGACTCGTGAGGCGGTAGCAGTGCCTTTAGCCGCTCAGCGTTAAAGTTGTGGCGGTCAAGTTCTCCGTCAAGCAACTCCTGAATTGGCTCCTTGTCTTGGTTAAACTCGTACGGGTCTAAAACATCGCGTGGGCGCAAAAATCTTTTCGGAAAAATAAAAGGCATACTACTTGTCCTTTCTCTTCGGAACACGACCCAGTGGAGCGCCGAGAGTCGCAATGCTCGTGTCAAACGCAAACGCAGCTAAACGAACTCTACCTAACTCAACCTTTGAAGGATCTGACAATCGATCAGACAGGCTCGACTCACCTTCGCGGGTTGACGAAAACAAATCAACATAAGCCTTACGATCTTTATTTGAAAGCGTGCTGCCGTCGTTAATCGTCGCCGGGGGAAACCCGCACGGCCAACCAATCAACTCAATCTCGAATGCCCAAGAATTTACGTTGTGAAGATCTACGGGTACCTGCCGCCAAAAAAGACGGGGCTGATGAACACGGGCAACGCCATACTCAGCGGATCCAGCAATATCGGTGACCACAGATGACTCATCGTCTGGGCCGACAAGGAGCAAGTCATCCATTGTTTGAACTGGCTTCCATGAACCATTTTTGTACAACCTTACGGTAGCAAATCCATTCCAAGAATCTTTGAGACCAACGTACAAGGTCCGTACGTTCGTGGGAACCAATCCGTTTTCCGACGCCTGAATCCAACTTGACCGATACCGAATTCGGCGAGGAGGGGCAAAGTAGTCCGTAGTCTGATGGTCAAGAACAAACACTCGGTGAAAGTCATGCGTGTTGTCATCAATACCAGATTTAATGCTCTTATCAAACGCACCAGAAAACTCAGCCGTTACTGACAGGTCTTTTTCTCTGGGATCAGTACCCGCAACGAAGAGATATTTCCTCCAGTCCTTACTGGAACATACATCTGCGACATGAATACCCAATGTTTGACGTCGCCAGTAACGACCATCAAAACAGAACATCAACAAGTTTTGGTTCTTACCTGAGGGTGCCAATGCACACCGATACTCTTTTGTTTCCGAGTCGATGACGGAAACTGCCATATGCATCCGTGATGTGTTTACGTCGACCTTGAAAGACTCGTCGATTGGCATGCTCATACGAACAATATCGCCAAAGCTCTTCATGCCGTAAAAACCATCTTGCCCCAACCACATCAATGTGCCGTCAGGCAACGCATTGATGGAGCGAGGGGCTACGCACCCGACACCCATAGAAATAGGCTGGGGAGCCATGAAGTCATCGGTAATCGCGTATGTCGCTGTTTCCGTAAACGCCAGCAACGCACCGTTGTGAGAGACCAGACCAGTAATCTCGGCGCCGCCCGCATCAGGATAAATGATGTCGGGCTTATTAAACGTGCCCGGACGACCAGGAACAGAGCGCCGCACAGCGCCAGGATCACCCGAAAGGTTACCAATGATTAGACGTCCCTGATGAGAGCAAGCAACACGAAACACAGGCGTTTCGACTGTTTCTTCCCACACAAGACCCAACTCAGAATCTGCCTTGTTGTCGTCATAGGTAAATTGATTTGACCCCGGAACACGAGCCAAAAACTGCGGATCGTTACCCACATGCTTGGTGTCCGGCGTTCGGTAGATCCTCACAGCAACCGTAGTTTCTGGTGCGTCGCCGTTAAAGCGAACCAAAAATCGACGCGTCAAGTCGTCAATTTCTGTGCCCTGTGCGGCCTCTCTTTTAGGTCCACCGTAAGGATTATCCGTATCGTCCAAATAACGAGGGTCTCCGTCCGAAGTGACAGAAATAAACGGATCAGCTTGGTTCGAATGAATTGAAACCGGCTCGCTCGCAGCCGAAAACGCAGACAAGTTACCGAAAAGATCTTCGAACTGAAAGTAGTAATACCAACCACCATTCAACAGAGATCCGTCTCGGCCCGTAAGAATATCCCCCGGCGTGCCAATTCTGCCCGGCCAGGAGTAGCCAACAGAGTTTGGGTAATACTGAGGTATCTCGTCAAAGTCAGGTTGCGTTGGTCCGGCAACACTGGGAGTTGATGCCGAGATTTTATACCCCAGGTCAAACACATCACCGGTGTACGTAACCACTCGCGGCTGATCAATACCGTTTGTCCACACGACCGTGTTCCCAATCGTTACATACTGATCGGGGAATCGAGGGTTCTCAACTGAACTTAGACCAGAAAGAATGACCTCGTCTCTTTGGTCTGAACCACCTCTGAACCGAAACAAACGAGTTCCGAATCGGTAGATCAACGTATTCGCCGCGCCGTTCAACAGATTCGCCGCAAAGATACTGTGGGGACGAACGTTTGCTTTAAACCCAAAGTCAGCGAAAGACGGGCCAAGATCGTTTGATCCGACGCACGTCACACCATTAGTTTCGTCAGGCGCAAAAACAGTGGTCCGAGATGGAGGGGGAGAAATCTCTTTCTCTACAAATTCGCCGATGCGAAGTATCGATGGACCCACGACACTCTTCAGGCCATTGTCGTTTTCCAACTCAAGGTTCTCAACGAACCAAGCGAGAGCCGCAGAAGCATATGCCTTGCGACCCTCGCCAGGTGGAATGATAACGGAGTTAGTTTGCTGACGTGTAGGTCCAGCCACTTGTGACCCCTATTAGACGGTGATTTCGTACTGCTTAGACTTCCAAGAAGCAGAAAGCTTTGATTGGATTGCGTGTGACCCCTTAAGGGCAGGAACAGATTTAAGCACACGCGAACGCCACGACATGAACTTTTCCCCCTCCCATGGAGCGGGAACAACAAACACGCTTGAGTTTGCGACTTGCATCGCAGCGTTGGGATCCTCGATGTCCGCAGCATCTTTACTGTCATCGCGCAGAACGCTTTCAGGCGGGATCCAACCCACCAAAGTTTCGTCGTATGTCCAACCCACAGGCATCCAATCGTGGACACTACGATGCTCAACGCTACCGTTCATGTGCTCCAGGCCGTTCTTCGTCATGATCGTGGCAGACCAAGTATCTGACGTTGGTGTCTTGCTCAGCATGCTGACAACCAATGCCTCTTCGTATTGGTCGACCAGGGTCTTACGAAAAACGCGAGCACCAACAGTAAGTCGTGGAATCGCAGTTAGGGTGGTATAAAACTTCTTAATTTCGGACATGTGCTACCTCTTTGTTGTTCTTCCCCGAAGGGAACCAAGCCAATTTTACTCAGAACCAAATGTACCATAGCGGCTACGATCACGATGTCCAGTAAATGGAACCGGTGAAATCGCACCGCCTGTATTAGCATAACGGTCCCTGAACCCACGCATCAATTCGTGATACCGATTTAGGTGCGCTTGAGCACTCGTCTGGTCATTACCGTCATCAAGACTGACATAGTACAGCGCAAGTTCGACCAAACAAGGCACCGCATCTCGCTGAATTGGTGCCGTGTCTTGGGCGTCAACAAACTTACGAGGCAAACGAAGAACACGAAAATCAAGCTCGTACCGTTGATCTTGCTGCGGGTACACCTGCCAAGCGTAGTACCCCGTGCTGTGCTTCAGTGGTCGGTAGTAGTCATAGAGTTGGCTACCGTTCCAAACAACGCGACCGCCCGTCAATTGATCAGGACTTGTCAGTCCCGCAGGTGCTGTTGTCCCGCCAGATGTAAGAGCCGCAACATGGTCAAACGTGGGCTCAACCTCGCAGAGAAGATAAAACTTCTCACCAACTTCGACAGAGTTGAACTCTCCGCGACCCGAAATTGTCTTGTCTATGTGGGCCACGTAATAACGAATCCGCATTCCCGACCGGCTGAAACGACTGAAGTTAGAGTCGCCAAAACCAAGCATGGCGTCGATATTGTTCGACGAAATAACGAGGGCGCCATCAACCCCGGCAGTCAGATTTTTCTGCTCCACCAAAGTAACTGGCGACGGAGCACTTTCCCAAACAGGATCGTTGATCCCTGTGTAACGACTAACCGTCGATGTCACTGAACCAGTTTCGTAGGCCCAAGCAAGATCAAAAGAACTGTCGTGATCTTGGTCACCGCCTGGAGCAACTGATGGCGATTGCTGGAACTCATCGTCGCGCCGACCCCAAACATAAGTGTAGCGAATAGCCCAAGTGCCAGACCGCAAAGACTTGTCGTGACTCCATTTATACTGCGCCGCAGGTTCAGGTAGTTTAATCGTAGGAGCATCCTCCCCAACTAGACCGCCGGGGCTAACCGAAGAAGAATCGTAAGTAATTGGGCCGGTGCTTGGCGATGAGCCTGAAAGCGCGCTCCAACTGTTTCCAGAACTTGCTCCGTCAGGCGGGGCAACAATTGATTCTTCGTCGACTTCTTTCCCCGTCTGGGGCGGAAGTTTCGGTTTAGTAATGTCGACCTCAACAATAGCCGGTGCCTGCGTAGGCGCGGGTATTTGAAAATGCCGGTTACGCCAACAAGTGTGGGGTCGACCTGAAGAGCTTCCTTGAAAGTCAAACAAGTCATCTCGGTTCGCAACAGACGTCGCAATCTTAGAAACTTTCTGTCGTGAGCCGTCGTAGATTTTAGCCGGCTCCAAGACTTCCATGACATCGTCAGAGAAGAAAAACTCAGGCTGATGAATCCGGAAACTTTGCGCACCATTCGCCGGAATGATGTCAGGCATGGGGCGGTCAAGACTAACGACGTAGTACACAACAGCGTCGGCAGTAACTTTAAACCATTCTCGACTTTGTCGGCGTCGAATGCGACCCGTAGAATCGGTGATCTCCAAATGCATGATGCCGTCCCACTCGCCAGTGACCGTGGGAGTCCATGAGGTTTTACTCGCAGATGCGGCGATTGAAACAGAAGCACTATCGACGAAAAACAAAAGTCGTTTGTCGCTGTCGTAAGTCGCGACTTTTGCCGCAACAGTCTCACTGCCCCCATCTACGTCAGGCAAAAGAACAATGTGCTCTTCGTCAGGAACCAAGGCTTCGGGGATGTCGCCAGCAATACGATCGAGTGCGAGGTTCAACGCAGCCCTGATTCTATTATCAAGAGTCGTTCCTGTTGAGTCCCATGAACGCAGAGCGTACAAACGACCACGAAGTGCGGCGAGCGAAACATCCATTGTGCCTCCAAAGACGAAGGGGGCGTAACCCGAAAGCCACGCCCCCTAAGTGTATCACGTAGTCAGATGCTATGAGATATCAACGTAGCACTGAGCAAAGTCAGCCAACGTCGTATCAGAAGCCTCAAGCGTGACGCCGATAACAGACAAGTCTGTACCAGCAGCCGTCGCGACCTCGCCTGCAGCTCCGCTAGAACCGTCGGTGTCGATCAGCGCGTTAGCAGCAACTACCTTCGCACCACCACTCGCATCCGTACGAACAACAGCACAGCCCTTGGTGATGACCCAACCATACGAACCAATCGCAATAGCGTTATCCGCTACTCCGAGAAGAGCAGCTTTGGTCTTCGCATCAGCCGCGCAAGGCTGACCAGTGAACGGCGTTCCCGAATCGCGGATAACAACATCACCAGCCTTAATCGCAACGCTCGCGCACTTGATATACATCCAGTGTCGGTCGCCGGCAAGAAGTGAGAAGTTTTCGTCGCGATCAACACCCGAGTTACCCATACCAGCTTCAACGGTGCCCGTAAGGGTAGCCGTCCCCGCAGTAGAGGTTGTCAGGTTTGACGCGACTTCATCAGCTTGCTGAACACGACGAGTACCCAAAGGGTAATTTTCAGTCGTAGTTGTGTTCGAGAAACCTGATTGCGAAAGAACGCCATCGACTACATCGCCGCCAGTATCAAAAATATTTCCAGCCATGATGTACCTCCTTAGACCGCGCCGCCAGAAACCACGCCCTGAGCCACCAATTTGGTGCAGATCATGTTTCCTTGCATTGCGAAGATTGCAGTTACGACATCTTGATCACCAACGCGCTCTTTGAACTCACTGATGTTCGGTGCTTCAAGCATCGGGAACTCAATGTAGTCAGTGTTGAGCATGTAAGTGATACCGTCAGAAGCGGCGCCGGAGAACACAGAATCTGTGCGATCCAAGTCGATGGAAGAGGTAACAGAAGCAAGACCCATGGAAAGACCCAAGGTGTTGCTCTTGTCAATCTTGTCATCAACAAGCGTCACGCGAACGTTGTCACGGCGCGCATCTTCGAAGTTGGTGTAGGTATCGTCGTCCATGATCACGAGATCTGGACCCTTACCCACGCCGCCAGCGTAGTGCGAGCATTGACGATAGGTCTTACGCAGTTGCGTAATACCGTTAGCGCCAAACGACGAGATGTCGTTGTATTGGTTGAAGTGGAAGTAGCTGCTGCTCTTCTTAACGTTTTGAACAACGTCAGCTTGAGAAGCAGGTGCTTCAAAGTCAAGCAACCCGTTGGTCACACCAGTTCCGATACCGGAACCAAATTGACCGTTGAGAGTCATCATTCCGTAAAGCTCGGAAGAACCAAAAGCCAAACCACGGCTGGCACCAGTAAGGAAGTACTTGTTCAAGTCTGCCTTAGCTGCTTCCATCGAAGTTTGTGGGTACTCTTCGATCAATCGCATGATCGCAAGCTTTCCACTGTTTTGGTTGAGTTCCCGCTTAGGAATGTTGATTGCCATCACCAACCGGTGAGGCTCAACTTCAAACTTACGGATTTGTTGACGTCGGGTCATGTTAAGCAGTTCGTCGCCTACGTAGACACCAACACCCTTAGCAGGCGCACCACCGGAGAAGGAACGTTCAATTTTCGTTCCGCCTTCCATGGGCATGCGTGCTTTGGAGTTAAGTGCTTCGAAAAGCTCGTTACTGCGGACAAAGGAATTTACCAGAGGTCCGCGCAGATCGGCGAACGTGGTGTTCAGCAATTCAGTACTGATAGCCATTTTTGTTCTCGCATAGAGGGGTTAAAAAACTTTAGTTTCGCCTGCCCGCGATGCTT
>TARA_R110002020_G_scaffold46612_6_pt1 | contig 14809 bp, 17 predicted proteins | sample TARA_R110002020 | Tara Oceans TARA_R110002020 (sample SAMEA4396489) | marine metagenome | biome: Westerlies Biome; feature: [MES] marine water layer (ENVO:01000295) within the mesopelagic zone...; material: water (ENVO:00002006), including particulate matter (ENVO:01000060) such... | reverse complement strand
CTTCTCGGAAGCCGCCACGTCGACCGAGATCGGGACCCTCGAACACGGCCACGCCGAAGATGCCCATATCCGCGCCCTGCGCGAGGCCGAAGCCACCGCCTGACACCATTTCCACGACTTCCGGTCAAAGTTCGGCCGGGCCTACCAACCCTCGGGAGAGACCTTATGAAAAAGATCATCGCTGCCGCCCTGGCAACCACCGCGCTGACGGCCCCGGCCTTCGCACAAGACCAGATCGAAGAATTCCGCATCGGCATCCTTGGCGGCGAAAACGCCCAGGACCGTCTGAACAACAACCAGTGCCTGGCCGATTACACCCAGGAAGCCCTGGGCGTTCCGGTCAAGTTGTTCGCGCCCGCCGACTATAACGGCGTGATCCAGGGCCTCCTGGGCGGCACCATCGACATGGCATGGCTGGGCGCAAGCGGTTACGCCAAGACCTACCTGACCGACCCCGACGTGGTCGAGCCGGTGCTGGTCAAGGTGAACACCGATGGCACCTACGGCTACCATTCCATCGGTTTTGCCCGCAAGGACAGCGGCATCACCTCGCTGGAAGATATGAAGGGCAAGACCTTCGGATTCGGCGATCCGAACTCGACCTCGGGCTACCTGATCCCGTCGATCGAAATCCCCCAGCAGACCGGTTCGACGATGGAGCCGGGTGAGTATTTCGGCGACGTCAAGTTCACCGGCGGTCACGAGCAGACCATCGTCGCAGTCTTCAACGGCGACATCGACGGCGGCGTGACCTGGGCCGACGGCCTGGGCGAATGGGAAGACGGCTACAACTCGGGCGCGCTGCGCAAGGCCGTGGATGCGGGCCTGGTCGACATGAACGACATGGTGGAAATCTGGAAGTCGAAGCCGATCCCGGAAGGCCCGGTCGTGCTGCGCACCGCCCTGCCCGCCGACGTGAAGGAAAAGATGACCGCCCTGATGGCCGGTCTGCATGAAAAAGACCAGGATTGCTTCTACGGCGTTGCCGCCGGCGAAGCCCTGCACTTTGCCCCCATCGGCCACGACGCCTACCTGTCGATCATCGACGCCCGCAAGTCGGTTTCCAACTAAGCGAAATCACTGCTCCCGAAGCCCGGCCTTCATGGCCGGGCTTCTTCACGTTCAGGGGATCCCGACATGGCCGAGACCAGCGCCTCCACCCGCGTGGACGTCATCCAGACCGATTACATGGCCCTGACCCGGCGCAAGCGATTGTACAGCCTCGTGCTGCTGATCGTCTTCGTGGCGCTGATGGTCGCGGGCTTCAACACCGCCGACAGCCGCAATGCAGGCGGGTTCTGGAACGGGATCACCCATGTCTTCGATTTCCCGGCCGAGGTCCTGGGCGAAGCCTGGGAAAACATCGCCGAACTGCCCCGCCATCTTGTCGCGCATCTGCCCGCGCTGATCGAGACGCTGAACATCGCCGCCGCCTCGACCCTGATCGGCCTGATCGCGGGCACGGTGCTGGCGCTCTTGTCAACCCGCGGGCTGGCACGCTGGCCGCGGCTGATCGGACTGTTCCGCCGGCTGATGGACATCGCCCGCGCGATCCCCGAAATCGTTATCGCCCTGGTGCTGATCTTCGTTCTGGGCGGCGGGCCGGTGCCGGCCATGATCGCCATCGCCATCCACACCACCGGCGCGCTGGGGAAACTGTTTTCCGAAGTGAACGAGAACGTCTCGCTGAAGCCTGTCGAGGGTCTGCGGTCGGTCGGCGCCACATGGGCGCAGCAGATGTACCTTGGCGTCATCCCGCAGGTGGGCCCGAACTATGTCAGCTACGCGCTGCTCAGGTTCGAAATCAACATCCGCGCCTCGGCCATCCTTGGCTTCGTGGGCGCAGGCGGCATCGGCTATGACCTGCGAAACGCGATGTCCTGGGGACAGGGCAAGTACGATCAGGCCGCGGCGATCTTCATCCTGCTGTTCCTGACCATCGTCGCGGTCGACCAAATCTCGGGCTACCTGCGCGCGCATCTGACCTACGGCACCCAAGCCCGCGAAGGAGTGCGGCCATGACCGTCGCAACCACCGATCTCGACCGGCTGAAATCTGGCGCGGACCAGCTGTTCTCGAAGAAGAAACTGGCGGGCTTCAGCATCCCCTTGGTGATCATCGCCTATCTCGTCTACATCTTCTTCGCCTTCGACGTGCCCGGGCTCTATTCCCGTGCCGACATGGACAACGCCCGCACGCTGGTGGCCGACAGCTACAGCTACAAGATGCACGTCACCCGCGATAATCGCTCGGCCGAGGTCGACATCTCCATCGAAGGCCGCCGCAACGGCACCTACCCGGAAGACGGCTCACCCGACTGGGTCACCCGCGGCGAAGAGACGGTGATCGACCTCGGGCAAGGCCACATCGCCACCTTCGGACCGGAAATCGTGACCTACACGATCCCCGGCTATGGCACCTTCCGGGCCGAACCCGGCCGCTCCGGCGTCAATGCCACCTTCCCGGATGGCGATCTGCCGGGCTGGATCAACGCCTCGAAAAACCGGGTGGCCATCACGACCGAAGCGGGCCGCTTCACCGTCACCCGCAACCGGACCGAGGTGTTCCGCTATTTCAACGGATGGGAGGCGTTCTGGTTCACGCTCGACAGCCCCTATTACGGCCTGTCCGTGGGCGAGGTCGCGGGCCGCGCGGTACAGGGCGAAGCGGGCGACATCTTCACCGCCTTCTGGACCAACTCCATGTGGCGGCATCAGGACGTGGCCTGGGCCCTGTTCGAAACCGTGCTGATGGCGTTCCTTGGGACCTTCGGCGCCGGCCTCATCGCGCTGCCGCTGGCGTTCCTTGCGGCCAAGAACTTCGCGCCCCTGATGGCGGTCCGCTTCGCAATGCGCCGGATGTTCGATTTCCTGCGCGGCGTCGATGCGCTGATCTGGACGATCATCCTGGCCCGCGCCTTCGGCCCCGGCCCCCTGACCGGCGCGCTGGCGATCCTGGTGACCGACACGGGCACCTTCGGCAAGATCTTCTCGGAAGCCTTGGAGAACGTCGACAAGGCCCCCATCGAGGGCGTGCAGTCCACCGGCGCCAGCGCGATCCAGCGCTACCGCTTCGGAGTGATCCCGCAGGTGGTGCCGGTGCTGATCTCGCAACTGCTGTACTTCCTTGAATCGAACACGCGGTCTGCCACCGTCATCGGCGCCATCACCGGCGGCGGGATCGGGCTTCTGCTGACGCAGGCGATCATCACCCAGCAGGACTGGGAGAAGGTCACCTATTTCATCGTGCTGATCGTTCTGATGGTTATGGCAATGGACTGGATTTCCGGCATCCTCCGCCGCCGCCTGATTTCCGGGGACGGCACCGGGCATTGAGGTCGGACGGGGGCGCTGCCCCCGGACCACCGAGGTATTTGGAGACCAAAGACGTCAGAAGCCCCGCCTTCTTTTCTTCTTTCTCCAAATACTCCCGCCGGAGGCAGACCGGCGGAGCCGCCGATTTCGGGGCTGGGTATCCGGGCGGTTTAGGGTCAACCTGCACGTGACAACAAAAAGAAGCGTACCATGACGGATCATCCCCTGCTCTCCCCCGACGAACCGCGCATTCACGAGGAATGCTCGATCACCGAAAGCACCTTCGGGCCCTATACCGAGATCGGGCGTTTCTCGCGCGTGGCGTATTCGTCGTTCGGGGCGTATTCCTATTGCGACCGGGCCTGCGACATCGCCAATGCCCAGGTGGGCAAGTTCGCCAACATCGCCAGCTTCGTGCGGATCGGCGCCACCGACCATCCGCTGGATCGCGCGGCGCTGCATCATTTCATGTATCGGTCGGCCTCTTACTGGGAGGATACGCCCGACGACGCCGCGTGGTTCGAAAAACGCCGCGCGCGGCGGGCGGTGATCGGGCATGACACGTGGCTGGGGCACAACGCGCAGGTGAAGCCGGAAGTCACCATCGGCCACGGGGCCGTCATAGCCTCGGGCGCCATCGTCACGAAGGATGTGGCGCCCTACACCATCGTGGCCGGCACGCCGGCGAAACCAATTCGCGAACGCCAGCCCGGGCCGGTGGCGGATCGGCTGATCGCACTGGCGTGGTGGGACTGGAATCACAATACCCTGCGTGCCCGGTTGGACGATTTCCGGCAACTGCAGGCCGAAGCCTTCCTGGAGAAGTACGAGTAGCGGTCAGAATTCCCGTTCGTCGGGCAGGTCGGCGTTGCCGATGGTCAGCGCGACCCGTTCACCGGCGAACCATGTGCGACCGAATTCGACCGGGACGCCATCGGTGTCGGTGCTGACGGACTCGGTACACAGAAGCGGTGCGTTCTGGCGGATCTGCAGGTGCCGCGCGTCGGTTGCCGTGGCCTGGACCGCCGTGACCCGGGTCGAGACCCGGATATAGTCCTTCACCCCCACCTGCCGCAGGGCCGAGGTGATCGACGGATCGGCGCGCAGGATCGCGGGCAGTTCCGGAAACCGGTCCGCGGGAAAACAGGTGCGGAAGATCGCCAGCGGCTGTTCGTCGGCCAGCGAGATGCCTTCGTAGACATGCAGCTGCGCGCCCGGTTCCAGGTTCAGCGACCGCGCCTCGTGCCCATCGGCGCCGCGCATCGTCAGCGCCAGAACCTTGCGCGACGGCAGGCGGCCGGCGGCATAGAGATTGCGGGCAAAGCGCACCCGCGTGCCAATGGGGTAATCCGTGGGCTGGGCCGCCACGAAGACGCCGGCGCCGCGGCGGGCATGGACAAGACCTTCTTCCGCAAGTTCGGCCATGGCGCGGCGGACCGTGTGACGGTTGACGCCGAACCGCGCCGCCAGCTGCGCCTCGGTCGGCAGTTTCGATCCCGGCGCGTGACGGCCTTCGGCGATGTCCGCCGTCAGTTCATCGGCGATGGATTTCCAGAGCGGCGTGCGGCTCATGCGTCCCAGGTTCCTGTCATCAAATATTCACAGCTTGCGCGTTGTGTCCGGAGGCTCATCGGGTTAGAATTTGTCGAGTTGTATAGATAGCCACGTCAACATGTCCAAGGCGGATTCGACGAAACGTCCGAGTTCCCTGGCATTATCTTCAATACTTCGGGGAAAGCCATAGATGCCAACGACCGAGCCCGCCGCATCGCGCCAACGCTGGATGTCCGTCCTTGCCCGCGCGCCCGAACGTGACCTGATCGCGCTCTGGGACGCGTTCGCCGCCAAGCCCGCCTTCGAATGGCTCCGCCGGCCCGAAACCGGGGCCGTGATGGTGCGCGGACGCATGGGCGGCACGGGCGGTCCGTTCAACCTAGGCGAAATGACCGTCACCCGCTGTTCGGTCCAGACCGATGGCGGGCTGGTGGGTCACGCCTACGTGCAGGGCCGCAGCCAGCCCAAGGCCGAGGCCGCCGCGCTGATCGACGCCCTGATGCAGGGGGGCGACGCGGCGCGGGTGGAGGCCGAGATCGTGGCCCCGCTGGAAACCGGCATGACCGAGAAGAAACAGGTGCAGGCCGCGAAGGCCGCGGCGACACGGGTGAACTTCTTCACCATGGCACGGGGGGAAGACGAATGAGCCCGACCGCAGACGGCACCCGCTTTGGCGGCGGTTTCACCGATCCCAGCCGCGATGCGGCGCGGGCCTTCCGGACGATCATGACCGTGCTGGCCCGACCGGGAGAGATCGGGACGCTGGACCAGGTCCACGCGCCCGCCCCGCTGTCTCAGGCACAGGCCGCGCTGATCCTGACGCTGTGCGACACCAACACGGGCGTCCATCTGGCGGGCGCAGCCGACGACTCCGCCGTGCGCGACTGGGTGCGGTTTCATACCGGTGCGCCACTTGTGGCCGCCGAAGATGCCGAATTCGCCGTGGGCACATGGGACGCGCTGCAACCGCTCGACCGCTTCGCCATCGGCACGTCGGAATATCCCGACCGTTCGGCGACGCTCTTTGCCGAGGTCCCGGTGTTGGCCCCCGAAGGCGCCACGCTGAAAGGCCCCGGCATCCGCAACACCGCGCGGTTGAGCCTGCCGGAGACGGGCGCCTTGCAGGATAACGCCACACTCTTCCCGCTGGGGTTCGATGTCTACTTCACTTGCGGCACCGCCCTGGCCGGTCTGCCGCGGTCCACCCAGATCACGGCGGAGGACGCCCAATGTACGTAGCCGTCAAAGGTGGCGAACAGGCCATCGACAATGCCCATGCCTGGATGGCCGAACGGCGCCGCGGCGACACCGATGTGGCCGAGCTGACCACCGACCAGATCCGCGAACAGCTGGCGTTGGCCGTCAACCGCGTGATGGCCGAAGGCTCGCTCTACGATCCCGATCTTGCCGCGCTGGCGATCAAGCAATCCCGTGGCGACCTGATCGAAGCGATCTTCCTGATCCGCGCCTACCGCACCACGCTCCCGCGTTTCGGCGCATCCGAGCCGCTGGATACCGCCGCGATGGCCTGCGACCGGCGCATTTCGGCGACGTTCAAGGACGCGCCCGGCGGGCAGATCCTTGGGCCGACCTTCGACTACACGCACCGGCTGCTGGATTTCAAACTCGCCGCCGAAGGGGGCGCGCCCCGCGCCGAAACGGCGGACAGTGACCCGGTGCCGGTGCCGCATATATCGTCGATCCTGGGCACCGAAGGCGTTCTGCAACCGGAACCCCGCACCGACACCACGCCCCGCGACCTGACGCGTGAGCCATTGTCCTTTCCCGCCGACCGCGCCGTGCGGCTGCAATCGCTGACCCGCGGCGACGAAGGTTTCCTGCTGGGCCTTGGCTATTCCACCCAGCGCGGCCATGCCCGGAACCACGCCTTCGTGGGCGAGTTGCGGATCGGCATGGTCCCCGTGGAAATGGAAATCCCGGAACTGGGCTTCGCCATCGAGATCGGCGAGATCGAGGCGACCGAATGCGAAACGGTGAACCAGTTCAAAGGCTCGAAAACCGAGCCCCCGCAATTCACCCGCGGCTACGGTCTTGTCTTCGGCCAGTCGGAGCGGAAATCCATCGCCATGGCGCTGGTCGACCGAGCCCTGCGCTGGGAAGAACTGGGCGAAGAAAATGTCGGTGCCGCCGCGCAGGACGCGGAGTTCGTGCTGAGCCATTCCGACAACATCCAGGCCACCGGTTTCGTCGAACACATCAAGCTGCCGCACTACGTCGATTTCCAGGCCGAACTCGAACTGATCCGCCGCTTGCGGCGCGAAGCGGAAGCCGCGCAGGCCCCTGCCCCCGATGCGCCCGCGGAACGGACCAAGGAACAGGAGCCAGCAGAATGAGCGGCTACAACTTCGCCTACCTGGACGAGGACACCAAGCGGATGATCCGCCGCGCAATCCTGAAAGCGCTGGCCGTGCCGGGCTATCAGGTGCCATTCGCGAGCCGCGAGATGCCGATGCCCTATGGCTGGGGCACGGGCGGCGTACAGGTTTCCGCCGCCGTGCTCGTGCCCGAGGACACGATGAAGGTCATCGACCAGGGCGCCGACGACACGACGAACGCCGTGTCCATCCGCGCCTTCTTCCAGAAGACGGCCGATGTCGCGGTGACCGAGGCCACGGGCAAGGCCACCCTGATCCAGACCCGCCACCGCATCCCAGAGGAACCGCTGACCAAAGATCAGATCCTTGTCTACCAGGTCCCGATACCGGAACCCCTGCGCTTCCTGGAACCGCGCGAAACCGAGACGCGGAAGATGCACGCGCTGGCCGAATACGGGCTGATGCATGTGAAACTGTACGAGGACATCGCGCGCCACGGCGAGATTGCGACCTCCTACGCCTATCCGGTTGAGGCCGCGGGCCGCTACGTGATGGATCCGTCGCCGATCCCGAAATTCGACAACCCGAAGCTCCATTCAGCGGCGATCCAGTTGTTCGGCGCAGGCCGCGAACAGCGCATCTACGCTCTGCCGCCCTACACGCCGGTCGTTAGCCTCGATTTCGAAGACCACCCGTTCGAGGCGCGCAAGGCCGAAGGGGCCTGCGGGCTCTGCGGGGCGGAAGACAGCTATCTCGACGAGGTCATCCTCGACGACCGGGGCGGGCGGATGTTCGTCTGTTCCGACACCGATTACTGCCGCACGCGGCGCGAGGCAGAGGAAGCGGCATGACACCTATCCTGTCCGTCCAAGATCTGGAAAAGCGCTACGGCGCGCGCATTGGCTGTACCGGCGTCAGCTTCGACCTCTGGCCGGGCGAGGTGATGGGCATCGTCGGCGAAAGCGGTTCGGGCAAGTCGACGCTGCTCGGCTGCCTTGCGGGCGGGCTGACGCCCGACAAGGGCCAGGTCATCTTCGACATGGCCGATCTGGGCCCGCAGGACGTTCTGAAACTGTCGGAACCCCGCCGCCGGATGCTGGCCCGCACCGACTGGGCCTTCGTCCACCAGAACCCGCGCGACGGGCTCCGCATGGGCGTGTCGGCCGGTGGCAACGTCGGCGAACGGCTGATGTCGGTCGGCGCGCGGCACTATGGCAATATCCGCGAAACGGCGACCGATTGGCTGGACCGCGTGGAAATCGCGCATGACCGGATCGACGACCGGCCCCGCGATTTCTCGGGCGGCATGCAGCAACGCCTGCAGATCGCGCGGAACCTCGTCACCGGCCCCCGGCTGGCCTTCATGGACGAACCGACGGGCGGGCTCGACGTCTCCGTACAGGCGCGGCTGCTGGACCTGATCCGCGGGCTTGTGCATGACATGGGGCTGTCGGCCATTGTCGTTACGCACGATCTGGCCGTGGTCCGGCTGCTAGCCGATCGGCTGATGGTGATGCGCCAGGGCCGCGTCGTGGAACAGGGTCTGACGGATCAGGTGCTTGACGACCCGCAGGATGCTTATACTCAACTTCTGGTGAGTTCGGTTCTGCAGGTCTAATCCCATGATATTCGCATACACGCTCCAGGATGGTCGCCTTGCGCTTCAGGCGCAGGGTGCCGATATGGCCGACGCGCTATGGATCGACATGTTCCGCCCGACGGACGAACAGCTGGAGCAGGTCCGGGCCCTTGGCTTCGACATCCCAAGCAAGGCCGAGATGCGCGGGCTGAAGCCGTCGAACCGGATGCACCTAACGGCGGGTATCGACTACATGACCGTGGTCATGCCCGGCCGCGACGTGCAGGGGCACCCGACCAACGGGCCGGTATCGTTCATGCTGGGGACCGAACAGCTTGTCACCGTGCGCCATCACGCGGTGCGGGCCTTCAAGACCTTCCCCGGCGTGGCCGACCAGACCGCCATCGGCTGTTCCGACGCCCGCTGCCTTCTGCTGGGCCTCCTGGGCGAAAACATCGGCGGGCTGGCCGACATGATGGAGCGGATCGGCGACCGGCTGGATGAACTGGCGCTCTGGATCTTCGACGACGACCGCAAATCGGATGCCGAGCTGGAAGAGACACTGAAACGCACCGGCCGGATGAGCGAGCTGATCGGCAAGATCCGCCTCGCACTGCTGAATCTCGACCGGCTGCTGGGGCACCTCGAGCCGATCCTGATGAAACACGAAGATGCCGCCCACCTGAAACCGATGCTGCCATCGCTCGAACGCGACGTGTCGGCGCTGGCGGTCCATTGCGATTACCTGACGGGCCGCGTGGGCTTCGCCACCGAGGCCACGATGGGCATGATCGACCTTGGCCAGAACCGCGCGGTTTCGGTGATGTCGGCGGTGACCTCGCTCTTCATCCCGCCGACGCTGATCGCCTCGATCTACGGCATGAACTTCATCGACATGCCGGAACTGCAGGATGCCTGGGGCTACGAAATCACACTTCTGGGCATGGTGGCCTCGTCGGTGCTGACCTATTTCCTGATGCGCTGGCAGAGGTGGTTGTGAAAGGATGACATCCTTCGCCTTCATGTCCCTGTCGAAGTGCCGCCTGCGGCGGCGCGGGGACGCCGTCCCCGCACCCCTGAGGTATTTGAAGACCAAAGAAGTGGGGCGCACGGTCCCGGCCGTGCCACGGCGTGCGTCCTTGGCGGGCTTCGCGTCCCCTGCTTCTTCTTTTCCAAAATACTCCCGCCGGAGGCAGACCGCCGTCGCACCCCGTGCTGCCAGATCGAATCCGGGCGGACCCGTGTTTCACGAAGGACCCAGACCATGATCCGTATCGAGAACCTCTCGAAGACCTTCACGCTCCACAACCAGGGCGGCGCCGTGATCGAGGTGCTGACCGGCGCGCATCTGCATGTGCGTCCGGGCGAATGCGTGGCGCTGACCGGGGCCTCGGGCGCCGGAAAATCCACGCTGATGCGGCTGATCTACGGCAATTATCGCGCCGCATCCGGATCGCTGAAGATCGCCGGCACCGATATCGTCACCGCCTCGCCGCGCGACATCCTGAAACTCCGGCGCGAGACGCTGGGCTATGTTTCGCAATTTCTGCGGGTCGTGCCCCGTGTACCGACGCGCGACGTGGTGGCCGAACCGCTGGTCGCACTCGGGACCCCAAGGGCCGAGGCGCGCGCGCGGGCGGAGGCGCTGCTGTCGCGGCTGAACCTGCCGGAGCCGCTCTGGGATCTCAGCCCCACGACCTTCTCGGGGGGCGAACAGCAGCGGGTGAACATCGCGCGGGGCTTCGTGCATCCCTACCCGGCGCTGCTGCTCGATGAACCGACGGCGAGCCTCGATGCCGCGAACCGCGACGTGGTTGTCAGCCTGATCGAAGAGGCCCGCGACCGTGGCGCCGGCATTGTCGGCATCTTCCACGATGCCGAGGCGCGGGGCCGCGTGGCGACGCGCGAGGTCGACGTGCGGGACTTTGCCCCGGAGCAGGCGGCATGACCGACGCCGCCCCCCTTGCCCCCGTCATCGCGATTGTCGGGCCTTCGGGCGTCGGCAAGGACAGCGTGATGGAGGCGATCAAAGCCCGCGATTCGGGCTTTGTCACCGTGCGCCGCGTGATCACCCGTGCCGCCGATGCGGGGGGCGAGGATTTCGATGCCGTCCCCGTCGATACCTTCCAGCAAATGGAGACCGACGGCGCCTTTGCTCTCAGCTGGCAGGCCCATGGTCTGCATTATGGCATCCCCGCGGGCATCGACGAGATGCGACGGACGGCGACGGGCGTTCTGGTCAACCTGTCGCGCGCCGTGCTGCCCCGGGCCGAGGACCGGTTCGGCACGCTCATCGTCCTTGCGCTGGAAGCCGACCAGGACGTTCTGGCGCAACGGCTCGCGCAACGGGGCCGCGAAGACGAGGCCGGCCGCGCCAAGCGGTTGGGCCGGGCGATGGACCTGCCCGAAGGCCTGTCCCGCGTGCATCGGATCGACAACAGCGGACCGCTGGAAAACGCCGTCCGCGCCGCGCTGGCGGCCCTTCACCCCGAAAGGGCGTAGCGATGGAGCACGTGAAACCGCCCGTCCTCTGCCTCCCCCGCCACGGCCATTGCGTCGATGGCGAAGGGCACGGGCAGAAGGGGCGACAACCGGCGGTCGAGCACGTCGGCCACGGCCGATTGTTCGGCCCCGGGCAGCGGGCCGGAGAGCGTGATGTGGAAGCGGAATTCGTCCATCACGTAAGGATAGCCCCAACGGGTCAGGTACGCGTCCTGCGCCGGGCTCAGCCTGCCGGCGCGACGCTTGGCCAGTTCCGCATCGGTCAGCGGCGCGCGCAAACCGTCCAGACCTTCGACGCAGGCGCCCGCGAGGGCATTCAGCGCGGTCTCGTCCCCGACCGGGCACAGCGCGATGAACCGGCCGATCTTGGTGACCGCGACGCCGTCCAGCACCACGGGCGCGAGCGTCGTGCACAGGCGTTCGGCTGCTGCGGCCAGATCGTCTCCGCTGACGCCATCGGCCAGCCGAAAGGGCGCCTTGATCGTGGCATGCAGCCCATATTTGCGAGGACGTTCCGTGATCTCGGCCACCGGACGCGGCAGCGGGTCGACATCCGGGTGATCAACTTCGCGCCCCGCTTCCGCGTCCCATCCCAGCCACGACGTGGCGAACTCCACCCAGGGCTCGTGGGTCCGCGGCATGAAATACAGCGCGTAGCGGCGATAGGCGGTCTTGGTCATCGGGGGCGCATCCTTTTTTCCTCTGGCCGGGCCGGACAATCGCCGCCCCGCGCCTCCGTACAACCAGACTTTACGAGCACCAAGGGCATAACAAAATGACGCAAGAGCTGATCCTGGCGAACGCGCAAATCGTCCTGAAGGACGAGGTACGGCGCGGCAGCCTGAAGATCGTGGGCGAGACGATCGAGGCGATCGATACCGGCACCACTGTCCCACAGGGCGCGGTGGATTGCGGCGGCGATTACGTGGCGCCGGGGCTGGTGGAGTTGCACACCGACAACCTGGAACAGCACCTCCATCCCCGTCCCGGGGTCGACTGGCCCCATGCGGCAGCGATCCTGGCGCATGATGCGGAGATCGCAGGCTCGGGCATCACCACGGTGTTCGATGCGATGCGGGTGGGTTTCAACCCGTCGACCCGCGCGGATTCCGCCGCCTACGCGCGTGGACTTGCCTCTGAATTGTGGGCTCTGCGCGAGGCGGATACGCTGAGGATCAGCCATTTCCTGCACCTTCGGGCCGAGATCTGTGCCGAGACGTTGATCGACGACCTGAACGAATTCGGGACCGAGGATCGCGTGGGGATCGTGTCACTGATGGATCACACGCCGGGGCAGCGCCAGTACGCGGACGTGTCGAAACTTGCCGATTACATGAAGCGGACGCAGGGCATGACCGGCGCGGCCTTCGATGAATATTGCGACCAGTTGATGGCGCAGCGGGACCGGCTGGGCGAAAAGCACGAGGCCCACGCGGTGGCCTGCGCCCGGACCTTCGGCGCGGTTCTGGCGAGCCATGACGACAGCACGCAGGCACAGGTGGATCATTCCGCAGCCTACGGCGTGCAGGTGGCCGAATTCCCCACGACCACCGAAGCTGCGAAGGCCTGCCGCGATCACGGTATCCCGGTGATGATGGGCGCGCCCAACGTCATCCGCGGCGGCTCGCATTCCGGCAATGTCGCGGCCGAGCCCCTGGCGAAGGAGGGTCTGCTGGACATCCTATCATCGGATTACGTGCCGGCGGCCCTGCTGCTGGCGGCGGTCAGGCTGGGCGAGACGTGGGACGATCTGGCCCGCGGCCTGTCCACCGTTACGGCAGCGCCTGCGCGGGCGGTGGGGCTGACCGACCGTGGCACGATCGAGACCGGCAAACGCGCCGACCTGATCCGGTTCCGCCTGCATGACGGCACGCCGATCCTGAACGGCGTCTGGTCCCGCGGCCGCCGCGCGGCCTGACGTCCCGGGACGGGGAACAGCGTCAACGGAACCGGCTTTCCAAGGCCGGTGCCGCTTACGCCGCTATGTAGAAAAGGTACCGTTCCGGCGGGATGGTGTCGGGCGCCTTGATCTGGGTGAAGCCCACCAGCGGCTGGCCGGACACCACCAGCCCACCGGGCACCATCACCCGCATCAGCGCGGGGCTGAGGCGTGCGGCCTCGGCCACGTCCTCGTCCTTCACGCCGTAGCCCAGATCGTAATGCGCCATGGCGATCTGCGCGCCCTGCCCCGCCAGCTTGTCCAGCATCGCTTCCGCTTCGCCTTCAAGGTAATCCTCCTTCGGCGGCACGCAGGAGGGATGGCAGTTCAGCGCCCGGTCCACGACCCAGATCCGCCGATCCGGCAACTGCTCGCGCAGGTGGTCGTAGGTGCGCCCGTTGCCAAGGCCAAGGTCCAGCACGTCGCCCGCAAGATCGGCAATCTGCGCCGCCCCCCAGTCGAGCCCGTCCCGCTGCGCTGCAAGGCGCCGCAACATCGAATCAAGCCGGCTCATCGACCGCCCTCCCGTTCAAGTTCCTGTCTATCCGCCAGACCCGCCCGGGCCCGGCCTGCAGCCGCGTCAGGAGTTCGGTGACGAACTCCCAGACGTCGTCGTCATGTATCAGGTGGTGGGTCAGAAGGCCCAGCGGCTCTGCCCTGTCTGCGCGCCCCTCGCGGCGGTCCGCAAGATGCGCCACCAGCCCGGCGAGCAGCACCTCGGGATCCGCCAGCGCCCGCGTCGTCTTCCATGCCACGGGATCGACATGCGTGTTGATCCGCTCCAGCCCCGGCGCGGCCCATTTTGCGTCCCTTGGCGTAAAACCCGACACGGCGCGATAGCCCACGGCCGCCAGCGCTGGTGCCAGATCGGCGCCCATGCGGTTCCACGGCGGCACGAACAGCGGCTGGAGGTCGGCCCCGAACAACTCGCGCGACCGGGAAAGCCCGTTCTGTGCATCCGTCAGCCGGTCCATCAGCGGCCGGGACGCACCGAATTCGGCCTTCTTCTCGGACTTCGACGCGTGGTTGGCGTGGGCCCAGCCATGAACGGCGGGCAACAGCCAGTCGGTGCCGCGCACGTAATCCGCCAGCGCAGGCTCGGCCCCGTCCGGGATCACCGCAAGGTGCACCGGAAGGCCGTGCACTTCGGCCAAATTCGTCATGCGCTCCAGCGCCGGGGTCACCGTCACCGCATCATCGTCCCGCCACCAGACCGGCAGCGACAGCCCCGCATCCGTCCAGCGCGCCAGCTCGGCCTCCAACTGGGTCCAGTCTGCACCTGTCACGCCATCGCCCTCGCGCGTGTGATCAGGCGGACGGTCTCGGCCGCACCGTCGAAGCGAAGGTCCAGCGCACTGCGCGGACCGTCCGACAGCACGTCGCGCAGGGCCTGCGCCAAGCGTTCGGGGGTCAGGTCTGCGGCCGGAAGGACGCGAATGCCCGGCAACCGGGCAAGGGTTTCGGCGCGCAGGGTCTGTTCGACCTCGCCGCCGTCATCGAAGGGAACGAAGACGGCGGGCACGCCCGACTGCAGCACGTCGAGCGTCGTGTTGTAGCCGCACATCGACACCAGCGCCGCCGCACA